>OLPV01000495.1_pt1 | contig 33997 bp, 36 predicted proteins | sample 1671961 | NCBI WGS metagenome assembly OLPV01 (sample SAMEA3136630, study PRJEB25190) | human gut metagenome | biome: human gut; feature: human-associated habitat; material: faeces | place: Austria | collected 2013
CGAGCACCACATCAAACTTCCACAGGGCAACCACAAGAAATGCCGTAAACACAATCAGCTCCCTGATTTTTTTTATAGATATTTTGCTTAAATCCACTATTTTCTCCTTTTTTTAATCTTTATCTGTTACTCAAAGCTTATTGACTGCTTTCAAGAATGCCTCGGCATTCTTGCTGTGACTGTTATTCTATCCTATCATCGAAAATGCCATAACCACAACTCCCAATATCACCAGAATCACTCCCGTCGCACGGTTCAATGTCTTTGGAGTTGCTTTGTTGGCAAATACCGCTGCGATTCTGGCCCAAAGAAATGTAAAGATTACACACAAAATCCATACCGACCAGTCTGGTGTACCGCCGATGGCGAAATGGGAGACGGCTCCGGTAAAAGCCGTGAAGGTCATAATAAATACGCTGGTTCCCACAGCTGTCTTCAATTCGTAACCAAGAACCGATGTCAGGATCAGAAGCATCATCATACCACCGCCGGCACCGATAAAACCACAGATAAAGCCTATCAGAATACCACAGATGACAGACTGCATGGCACGTTTTTTGGCAGATATCTGTGTCATGGCTTCCTTCGTAGTCATGACCGGACGAACGATAAATTTAATACCAAGAAGGAAGGTCATAAAAACAGAGAAGTTTCCCATTGTTGTGGATGGTACCAGGCTTGATACATAGCTTCCAAATATCGTAAACAACAGCACGGTAACCATCATGATCAGACCATTTTTCACATCCAGATTCTTATTTTTTCCATAGGTATATGCAGACACGGCACTCGCCAGTACATCCGAAGACAGGGCAATTCCCACTGCCATGTATGGATCCATTCCCAAAAAGGTAATCAGCATAGGACTGATAACCGCTGCCGCACTCATACCGGCGAATCCGGTACCAAGACCAGCACCCATACCGGCAAAAAATGTAACAATGACAGTTAATAAAACACTCATTTCTTTTTGTTCTCCTTTTGATAAATATTCAAATTCTCCTCTGTCTGTTCCATCACATGTTCGAAGATTTTCCGTGACTCCTCAGGCACTCCGGAAAACAACATTTCAAAAAATGCCTTCTGTATCTCACATCCCTGCTTCCATACATGTGCTGCTTTCTCCGTACAGATCAACTCTGTCTTTCTCCGGTCTCCCGGCACCTCCTGACGCTCAAGGTATCCTTCCTGCACCAGTCGTTCCACATGGACAGATACCAGATTTGCCTTGATTCCACGAAACTTTACAATATCTGCAGCATTTTTGTACTGTGGATTATTTTTCAGAAACATCAGGATATCCATCGAAGTCTGCGAGATGCCGGTCTGTTTACACAAGGGACTGCACAGCTGATTATAGAGTTCCAGCAATTTGTGCACATATTCTATACTTACCATTTTGTCTTTTTCCTTTCTTTTGCATTTGAATTATTCATTTTTAGAATGTTCATTTTTGAAGTATTTTAACACAAAATTCTACCACCTGCAACATTTGTAAGAATAAGTTTTATTGCTGACATTATTACATTTGAACTCAGATTAACAAGCACAAAAAATAACCGCCTCAGTCGCAAACTGAACGGTTATTTTGAATCGATGGTATCTTCTAATTTAGATTGATTTATCAATTATCTCTTTTACATTCCGTTTTTAATTCTTAACTTTATTTCTACGCTTTCTCTGGATTCTTTCCTGAATAACCGGATTATCCTTTACTGCATCAATGAATACTGCGATCAGAACTACTGCTCCTGTAACAATGGTCTGCCAGTAAGAGGAGATTCTAAGAAGCGTAATACATGTACTGATAACACTGCTCAGAAGTCCACCAAAGATAGTTCCCACTACAGTTCCAATACCACCTGCCATAGAAGTTCCGCCAAGTACTGCTGCTGTAATAGAATCCATCTGCCAACTTTCACCAATACTTGCCTGGAAAGAAGCCAGTTTACATGCCATCATGACACCTGCAAATGCAGAAAGAAAACCACTGAGACAATATACCATCATTTCTACTTTTTCTGTCGGGATACCTACAATTTTTGCACATTTACGGTTGCCACCAAGTGCATAAATATGACGTCCGAATTTTGTTCTGTTAAGCATAATGGTAAGGAGAATGCAAATAATGAGCATCATAACCACAATTTTCGGGAGAACTCCACCTATAATACCATTTGCGAGATTCTGTGCATTTTCCGGCATACCAGTAATTGGCATACCTTTTGTTATAACGTATACAATACCTTTATAAATCTGCATGGTTGCCAGAGTCACAATAAATGGAGTCATCTTAAAGTAGGCAATAAAAAATCCATTTACTGCACCCAGAATAATTCCCATAATGCTTGCAATAATAATTGCAAGATATGTATTCATACCATAATTCACCATAAAAATCGCACTGGCCATACCACATACCTGACCAATAGTTGCTACTGAAAGATCAATTCCACCTGTAAGAAGTACAATGGTCTGTCCAAAACCAACTATAATAGCAAAAGAAGCTGCTCTGGAAAGAGTACTGATATTATATGATGTAAAAAAGTTTCCTGTTGCTATATGTACTGCAATCCCCACAAGAATGGTTACTATAAATACCATTCCTGCTGTTGATTTTATAAATTTCTTCAAATTATCCATGATAAGAAATCCTCCTGTTATTGAAATGCTACCTTCAGGACATCTTCCTGTGAGGTCGTCTCCACCTGATCAATAAATCCACTGATTCTTCCTGCATGAATAACCATAATACGGTCTGCAAGTGCCAAAACTTCTTCCATTTCTGAAGAAATCACTACAACTGCAACACCATTGTCTGCAAGTGTACGGATAAGATCATAAATCTCACCTTTTGCATTTACATCAATTCCTCGAGTAGGCTCATCCAGAATCAGCATTTTTACATTTTTTGCCATCCATCTGGCAACGATAACTTTTTGCTGATTTCCACCGGAAAGATTTTTGATCAAAGTTTCTCTTGATGCTGTTTTGATAGACATTGAATCAATATACTGATCTACAACTGTTGAAATCTTCTTGTAATCAATCAGCCCATGTTTTGTCATCTGTCCATAAGATGGGAGAATCAAATTTTCTTTCACTGACATTCCAGGAGTAATTCCATCGTGACGACGTTCTTCTGACACATAGCCCATACCATACTTAATTGCTTCTGCAGGAGAAGAAATATTGACTTCTTTTCCTTCAATATAAGTATGCCCACCTGGTTCTTTTTCGGTAATTCCAAAAACACATTTGAATATTTCAGTACGTCCTGCTCCTACCAGACCAGCCACACAAAGGATCTCTCCTTTTTTCACGTCGAAACTAATGTTTTCAAATTCGCTTTCTCGTGAAAGGTTCTTTGCTTCAAAGAATTTTTCATCAGAATACGTACGTTGCACATGTTTAGCCGCATTTACTTTTTTTCCGGCCATCTTAGTAATCATTTCTTCTTTTGTAATATCAGCAGTCAGTACTTCCTCTACAAGCTGTCCATCTTTCATAATAGTAATACGATCTGTTTCTTCCATAACCTCATCCAAATGATGTGTTATAAATACCATCGCTGTTCCTTTTTCTTTCAGGCGATGCATGGAATTAAAAAGATTCTGAGCTTCTATATTCGTAAGTACTGCTGTAGGCTCATCCAGAATCAAAATTTTGGGGGTATAAGTAAGTGCATGTGCGATAGACACCATCTGCTGATAGGCAGCTGAAAGTTTTTTGACAGGTTGTGTTACGTCTATGTCTACATTTAATACCTTTAATAATTCTTTTGCCTTTTCATGGGATTTTTTCCAATCTATAAGGCCGTTCGAGGAAAATTCATTTCCTAAAAAAATATTTTCCGTTACACTGGCTTCTGGAATCAGGTTCAGTTCCTGTGGAACCAGAACAATATTTTTTTTCAATGCATCTTGTGGAGAAGAGAGCCTCAACGGCTCTCCTTCCATAAAGACTTCTCCACCGTCTTTTTTTAACTGACCGGTAAGAATATTCATAAGAGTACTTTTTCCTGCTCCGTTTTCTCCCACAAGAGCATGAATCTCACCTTTTCTAAGTTTCAGACTTACATTGTCCAGTGCAACTGTACCCGGAAAATATTTACTGATATTCTTCATTTCAATGATAAGATTATCATTCTTATTTTGCATCTGTATCTGCATCCTCTCCATAAAGCATGGTAATATAGTTGTCTGCTTCATCAGCATATACGGATGTTGATCCAACATCTGTTACTTCGTCAACTTTTTCACCATCAATTGTTTTTACTGCATTCCAAATAAGTTTATATCCCATATCATAGCAGTTCTGAACCTGAGCAACATATAATGTACCATCTTTCAGATAATTCAGAGTACGAAGATCGTGATCCATACCACCAATAACAATGTCACCTGCTTTACCTGCATCTGTTACTGCCTGGCATGCACCAACTGGGTTAGACATATTATTACAGAGGATTCCACCAAGATCAGGATAAGCCTGCAGCCAGGATTCTGTTAAACTGATAGCTTTTTCTACAGCATCATCATCTCTCTGTTCATCTACGATTTCAATATCTGGATAAGTAGCAATAACATCTTTGAATGCCTGAAGTCTCTGCTCATGAGATTCAGCTCCCATAGTACCACCTAAGAGTGCAATCTGTCCTTTTCCACCCATCTTTTCACAAACTGCTTTCGCAAGCGCTTCTCCATCTCCATATGGATCATCGTTTCCTACGAAAAAGCTTCTCTTACAATTCGCTACATCTACAGTTCCGAATGTTGCTACCTTTACACCTGCATCTACAGCTGCATCAATAGCTTTTGCAGTTGTATCTGCCTGGTTTACATCTACTGCGATCAGGTCATACCCCTGTCCAACTGCTGTCTCAATAGAATTTACCTGGTCTACTGCATCTGGCTGTGCTGGTCCATACCATTCATAATCAACTGTTACACCTTTCTCTTTCAGATCTGCTACTGCTGCATCTACACCAGTCTTGATAGCATCATACCAGCTATGAATATTTTTATAGGTACAATAAATTTTGTATTCATCTTCTTTCGGCTGATAATCTGTATCAAAGTTCTCATCCGCAAGAGCGGTCTTTCCTGTTGCGCTGTCACCTGCTGTTGCTGCGAAAACAGTGGATCCCATCATAGATGTTGTCATCAGTGCTGCAAATGCGATTGCCAGAAATCTTTTTTTCATTTTTGTTTTCTCCTTGGATTTTAAAATTATATATTGTAACACCTATATTAAGTTCTTCTAAAATTTGATCACACCTTTGATTACTTCATCTTTGTGATCATTGCTGTATTCGATCGCATGAATACAATCTTTGAAATCAAACACATGAGAAACTATTTTTTTAAGAGGAATAAGACCTCCTGAAACTGCCTTAATAGCTTTCGGATACAGATTTCTATATCTATATACAGAATAAATAGTTCCTTCCATAGCATTTAATGTTGCAATATCCAGTTCAAGGACTGGTTCTGGAGAAACACCTACCAATGTCACCTTTCCTGCACGTTTGATCAACCGACATGTCTGAAGTGTTGTAATTCTGTTTCCTGCACATTCGTAAACCTGGTCAGCACCGCCTCCTGGAAGCGTCTTGGCAAATTCTTCAATGCTTTCTTTTTTACTGTTGAATACTCTTGTAGCTCCAACTTCAAGTGCCATCTCAAGACGTTTATCAAGAACATCTGCTGCATAGATTTCTGTGACACCTCTTGCTTTCAGACTCATGATGGTACATAATCCAATGCATCCACATCCTAAAACAATAGCTGTTTCACCAATCTTTGCATCTGAAAGTTCTGTTCCATGCATGCCTACAGTCAGAGGCTCAAGCAGGCCACCTTCCATAGTGTCCATATTATCAGGAAGTTTATAACACATTGTTGCATCATGAGTACAATATTCTGCAAAAACCCCATCTCTTTCATGAGGAATAGCAAGCATTTTTACATCTGGGCAAAGATTGTAGTGTCCAGTTCTACAAGCTTCACATTTGCCACAAGGAACAGCAGGTTCAATAGCGACTTTATCTCCTACACTAAATCCTCTGACTCCTTCTCCAATTGCGGTAACTACTCCGCCAGGTTCATGACCCAGCGCCAGAGGACCATCCAGTTCCCAATTAGCCAGACGACCCTGATCATAAAAATGAAGATCTGATCCACAAATTCCTACATATTCCAGTTTAATCTGAAGTTCTCCCTGCGCTGGCTGTGGAATTTCTCTTTCTGTCCATTCCAACTGTCTCTGTCCTGTCAATACACAGACTTTCATTGTTCCTTCCATTGTTTTCCTCCTACATTATACAGTCTTGTTTTATATGAATTTATTACTTGCTTTTTTTGCTGATCAGGTTCTTTACCCTTTCTTTAATCCCTTCTGCATCCATCTTGTAATATGCAAAGACTTCCTGATCCGTACCATTTGGAACATCTTCATCCGGTATTCCACAAATATCCAATGGAACAATATCTGTCTGGGCAACTACTTCTGCAACTGCTCCACCAAGACCTCCATAAATACTGTGTTCCTCAAGCGTCAAAATACATCCACACTCTTTCGCTACGGTTTCTATCATTTTCTCATCCAAAGGTTTAATAGTGTGCATATCTACTACTGAGATATGTATTCCTTCTTGTTCTAGTTTTTCTGCTGCTTCAATTGCTGTAGCAACGAGCTGTCCACATGCAATGATTGCTGCATCTTTTCCTTCTGTAAGACGCTTTGCTTTCCCAATCTTAAATTCTGTATCCTTATCATAGATTACCGGAACACCACTTCTTGCAATCCTGATATAAACAGGACGTGGTTCATCCAGTAATTCTTTTGTTATTTTTCTCATCTGAACTGCATCTGATGGAATCATAACTGTAAGACCCGGAATTGCACGCATCAGAGAGATATCCTGAAGAGAATGATGCGTGGCTCCAAGAGCTCCATAACTGATTCCCCCACTGATTCCGATTACTGCAACATTATTGTGAGAGTAAGCAACGTCAACCTTTACCTGCTCTGCTGAACGCATACTATAAAAACTGGCTGGACCTATAGTAAAAACTTTCTTTCCCATATAGGCCATTCCTGCAGAAACTGTGACACTGTTTTGCTCTGCGATACCCATTTCTACAAACTGTTCAGGCAGTTCATCCGGATACGCACCAAGCTTTGCAGAACCTCTAGAATCGGTACATACAACAATAATATCCTTATCTTTTTTTGCTTCTTCCAGAATCATTTCAGAAAAAGCACTACTTAAAGCTTCTTTTTCCATCATGCTAATTCCTTTCTGTACTCTGCCATATCTTCTTTTAACTGTTCCACCTGTTCGCGACTAGGAGTCTTATGATGCCATCCTGCCTTATTCTCTGCGCAAGAAAGACCTTTTCCTTTAATTGTGTTTGCTATGATACATATCGGAACACCTGCTTCTCTTGTATCCAGGGCATCTTCTATCTCATCATAATCATGACCATTGATTTCAATCGTTTTAAATCCAAAGGCCTCTGCTTTTGCTTTCAGATTTTCAATAGGCATGACTTCTTCTGTATTTCCACTGATCTGCAAGTGATTTCTGTCAACAATCCACGTAAGATTATCTAATTTATATTTTGCTGCAGACATCAATGCTTCCCAGTTACTTCCTTCTGCCAGTTCTCCGTCTCCTGTGATCACATAAACATGGTTTTCTTTGCCATTTTTCTTTAATGCTATCGCAACTCCTGTTGCAAATCCAAGTCCATGTCCAAGGGATCCCGTATTGGCTTCAACACCGTTTATTTTTTTATTCGGATGTCCTCCTAAGAGTGCACCAAAACTTCCAAATTCGTCCATCTCTCGCTGTCCGATATATCCATATTCATTTAATAAGGAATAATATGTTTCCGCTGAGTGACCTTTACTGAGAATAAAATAATCTCTTCCTTCCCATTTGGGTTGTTTCGGATTATGTTTCATCTTATCAAATAAAACAACCATCACATCTGTTTCTGATAAGTCTCCACCTATATGTCCACCGCCACCATGATAAATCAACTCAACTGTTTTCTCACGTATTTCCGAAGCCTGTATCATTAACTGCTTTTTCTTCTCTGCGTCCATTTTTTTCCTCCTTCTTATTTTTTAACTATTATTTCAAAAGCATCTGTACTGCTTCATTCCATCCTTGCTTCTTTTCCTGTCTTACTTGCTCATCCATCTTGCTTTCGTAGAAATCATAGGAAATTGCTTTGTAAATATTCTCTGAATCATAATATCCAGCTGTTACACCTGCCAGGAAACCAACTCCAATCACTGATAATTCTTCTGCATCCGGAATTTTTATTTCTGTTTTTGAAATATCACTTTGAAACTGCATCAGATACCTGTTTCTAGTTGGACCTCCATCCACACACATCTGCGGAATCTGAATCTGAGAATCTTTTCGCATGGCTTCAATTACATCATTAATCTGATATGCAATGCAGTCACATCCGGCTCTTACAATTTCTTCCTTTCCGGTAGTTCGACTCATACCTGAAATACTTGCATAAATATCATCTCTCCACCATGGAGCTCCCAATCCGGAAAAAGCAGGTACTATGTATGTATGATCATTTGGATCTGCTTTTTCCGCTAATTCTTCTGTCTCCACTGGTGATGAAATTATTCTAAGTTTGTCCTTTAGCCAGGAAATCACTGCGCCTGTATAATTGATATTTCCTTCCAATACATATGTCGCTTTTCCATTAATTTTCCAGGCAAGGGAAGTTGATAATCCGTGTTTACTGAAAAATGGAATCTCGCCAGTATTCATCATCACTGAAGATCCAGTTCCATATGTAGCTTTTATTCCACCAGTCTGTCGGCAATTATGTCCATAAAGAGCCCCATGAGAATCTCCAAGTACTCCACATATTGGAATTTTCTTTTCAAGGAAGCCTTCCAAATCTGTATATCCAAAAGTTGAATTAGAATCACAGATCTCCGGAAGTGCATCTACCGGGATTTGAAATATCTCACATAATTCCTTATCCCAATAAAGATTTTTTATATCCATAAGCTGAGTTCTGCTGGCATTGGAATAATCTGTCTTAAATTCTTTTCCTTTTGTCAACTTATAAATCAACCAACTATCCATAGTTCCCAGTGCAAGCTGCTTTTTTGCTGCCAGCTCTTTTATTCCTGAAATGTTTTCCATAAACCAGGACATTTTGCCTGCCGGATAATATGGTGAAAGTTTTAACCCTGTCTGCCTATAAATCTTATCACCTGTGTGGCCATCACTATTGATCCTCTTACAGATATCTTTCGCTCTGCTGCACTGCCATACAATTGCATCTGCGATAGGTTCTCCTGTCACCTTATTCCAGGCTGCTGTCGTTTCTCTCTGATTGTCTATTCCAATACAAACTATCTGATTTTTATCAATTCCAGCTTTCTCAACGACTCTTCTGGATGCTTTTATCACATTCTCATAAATCTCTTTAAGATTATGTGAAACCCAATTCTGATCATTTACAATCTGTTCATGAGCTTCATCTGCTCTTGCAATTATTTTTCCATTTTTATCAAACAGAACTGCTTTTGTCCCTTGCGTGCTCTGATCAATTCCTAAAATGTAGAATGAACTCATTTATGATCCTCTCCCTGTTATCGTTCTACGTTCTAAAATGTTCTCTTTTAATGTGTTTTTGTTTAATTACTATATCTTTCGTGTTCTTTAATGCGATTATATAGCACATTTCCCAATATGTCAACAATTATTTTTGCTTTTCCGAACATTTTTATGTTTGTTTCCGAACATTTTTTGCTTTTTTTATCATTTATTTGTTGCATAAGAAGAAGTTCTCTGCTATATTAGAAACAGGTAAATAAGCTGTTATGGCTTGAGAAAGTAGGAATTTCAATGAAAAAGGAACGACACGCACGCATTATCGAAATCATGCAAAAAGAGAACATTATTACTATTAAAGAACTTGCCCAAAAACTCAACTGTACAGAAATGACTGTTCGACGAAATCTTGATGAACTTCAAAATATGAATTTTGTGAAAAGAGAACGAGGATATGCCGTTCTTCTCCAACCTGCCAAAGACACCGATTACTACATAGAAAGTGGAGAACATGAGCACGAAAAAAAAGCCATTGCCTCAGTAGCATTACAATACATCCAGCCTTCTCAAAATATTTGTATGGATTCCGGAACTACTACACAACAATTAATCAGTATTCTTCCAAAAACCATGCCGTTATCCATTATCACTCCAAGCCTCACGGCTTCTATGACTTTATCGGATTATCCAAATATTCAGGTATTAATTCCTGGTGGTATGATGCATCATTCTAACCGTTCTATTCTTATTTCAGACCCTGAATGGCTTTCGCAATACCAGGCTGATATTGCTTTTTTGTCCTGCCGTGCTTTTCGCGTACCAGGAGGAGCTTTTGAACATTCCCAGGCTCTGACCTCCACCAAGCGAGCTCTCGCCTCCATTGCTCAGAAAAAAATACTTTTAATGGATTATTCCAAATGGAATGTCAGATCCCTTTGTAATTCATTGAAATTATCAGATCTGGATATTATCATCACAGATAACAAGGCCCCACTTGAACTAGCTACGCAGGCGGCTCAACATGGTATTGAAATTCTCATCGTCAATCCTGAAAGCAATGTAATTCAGGAACACTTCAATTCCTCTTACTAGACAAATATAAAAAACAGTTCTAAGAAACAAATGAAAATTGTCTATTTCTTAGAACTGTTCTTTTTTATTTTTTATAATTCTTCATATAAATTCAAAACCACATCTAAACTCTTATAAATTCCATCTGCAACCTTTTTAATCTCCTCTGACGGCGGTAACATATCTGGAATCATAATTGCAGTGCATCCTGCTGCTTTTCCGGCACGTATGCCGTTTTCGCTATCTTCAAAAACATAACAAGTCTCTGGAGCGCATCCGATTCGCTTCGCTGCAAGAAGAAATATATCCGGTGCTGGTTTACTATGCTCTACTTCTTTCCCACTGACAACCACATCAAAATAATCTCTCATTCCAGCCAAAACAAGATTGCTTTCAATCTGTTCCGGATAACTGCTGCTGGCAACAGCAAGACGAATCTTCTTATCGTGTAGAGTCTTTACAATTCTTTCTGCACCTGGCTTTTTCGGTACATGTTCCTTGAGCTTCTGGCGCACACGCTTCATACACTCTTCCATAATAAGATTTCCATCAGCTACTCTATAATGTTTTTCTATTACCTTGCACATATATATGCCACTAGTTCCACAAATGTCACTAATAAAGTCTGTACCCAGTATTACACCATGTTCTGCTGCCAGTTCATTCCATGTTTCCTGATAGATGCTCTCTGTATCAAACAGCAAGCCATCCATATCAAAAATTGCACCTTTCATTTCTATTCTTTTCCCCTTTTGCCTTTACTTTATTCACCACTACAGTATATGTAACTAATTTAACACTGCAGATTATAACACATAATAATTGGTACTCTCTTTTCATTTATTATCCATACATTTTTATAAATTGTCGAAAAGCTTTGCATTTGTACAACTGATAATACTTTACAAATAGCTTTAGTAAACGGTAAATCCACCATCTACCACCAAATCTTCTTCTGTAATCACATTCGATTCTTTACAACAGAAATGCCAGATAATGATATGGTTCTTTTTGAGGATCTTCCATATCCATATGTTGCTATGGATAATGATTTTTCCAGCCTTTCGCCGCAGCGTGCGTTAGAGGTTGCTGCGTGCCGGTGGCACGCGTTTAGCAACGACCGAAATGAAATGTAGATCGAACCCGTTCGAATCCGACTGGACTCGAATAAAAAATGGGACAAGACTTTATGTCCTGTCCCATTTTTTATATGACGTGCGTTAGAGGATTCGAATTTTCACCCTTACCCCTAAACCCGCATAGAAAGGAGGTTTCCGCTACCGTTTTTTCCCTTGTCACAGGTAAGTCACAGGTTTTTACTATCATATTCTTCTTTCAATTCTTCAGCCAAATATAAATCACTCATGCAGTGCATATCAGATACACCATCACGCATCAGCTGATAAGTCTCTGAATGATAAAAGAAATTCAGTGCCGCATCCAATGAAAGTCCCTGCTGCCTTGCAAAACATTCAATGACACGACTATACTTTTTTTGAAGTAAAATCGGATTTGCTGTCATATCACTTCACTCCCTTCAAACTGTAATAGGGACAGTGCCTTTTCTGTTCGGAAGCAAATTTGCAGATTTGGTTTTTCATAACGCAGTCGATTAATTGCTTCCGTCTTATCAATCAAACCATCAAAGAACAATTCCACCGTATTGAACACCTTATCATTGGCAATACCACCTGTGACAAGATCATAGTCCGTGAAATCTTTTCCTCTACGGCAATTTAATATGAAATCTAACCATTCTTCTGAATAAGAATCAAATTTCAATGTTTTCAATTCGTTTTCTCGACCTTCATCATATACATAGCTGGAAACAATACCACTTTTTCCTCTACGTTTGAACTTACTACACCACTTTGCTGCCTGTTCATACAACGGTGTAACGTAAAAACCACGTCCAAAATCAACGGTTGGACGGGAATGAACCAAATCAGGATTTTTAATTTCTAAAAAAGAACCATGATAAAGAATCATACTTCCACTTCCTTTTCTTTCATCACATCAAGAAGATCGTCTACAATATATTCCCTGCTCTGAGTATGCAACATTTCATATTCTGGCACAATATAGCCATTCAAAATATCACTCTTTTCTGTAAATGCCTGATAGACACGTGATGCATTCACCCCCAGCTTTGCTGCAACATTTTCAATACAAAATACAGCAAATTCCAGTTCATTGGAATTTTTGATTTTTTCATCTGTCATTATAACCAGAACCTCCTGCCAATTTTCATTCCATTCATACACTATCAAATTTACACATATAATCCCGCAATATTAACAAATTCCAACATGTTATGAACTACCTCTCCAGTGTTCAAGATTTTCATTTCAAATTTATCATCGCCGAATTCCATAATATGCCTAAGATTAATTGTCAAATCTTTACTTTCAGCGACTTTCAATGTCCATTTTGCACAATTATCCCCACATCATCTATTTGTACCAGCAATATGATCTCGTTACGCTTCATCAATGTTTATAGTATTATTATAGCATGTAGATTTTTGAGTAACAACTGAATTTTTTCTATCCAATAAACTTCAAAAAATCATCTGGTAATAGATAATCTCTGAAAATCAACATTTCTATTTTTTCAAATTCACCAATCAGAGCTTCATTATCATTCACTGAATATATTTTGTCATATCCTGCAAGAACATCAGAATTTGTATTTTTAATGTAACGTCTGAGATCTGCTTTTGAATAATGAGGAATAACTGTCCCATTAAATAAAGACAATGCCCTATAATCATCAAGATTCTCCGTATCTCTGTCAAAATCCAATGCCAGGCGAACATCGATTCCGGCAATCATTGCACCGGCGCTGCTGCCAATATAAGTTGCATTATTTTCTAATATACTTCTTTTTATTAAACCTGCAAGTTTTTTAATCCTTATCTCCTTTAAAATTTCAAATGTATTTCCTGCTGTAACATAGTAATACTCAAAAAAATCCGGAAAATCTCCTGCTTCAGCCTCTGAAGTCACAAATATGTTACTTTTTTCAAACCCCATTGATATGCATGCCTCTTTTAGTTTCTCGGTAATTCTATATTCCTTTATGTCCACAAGTAAAATCTTTTTGTTTTCTCTGTCTCCCATATCTGAAATAGCTCTATGTATCAGTCTATCTCCCATTTGCGTACAAAGCCCCTGGATGTCAAAATTATTTTTCCCATATCTACAGCCCTCTCATCAGATAATTATAATATCACACATAATATTCCTTCCCGTCGTTCAATCTAAGACATGCTAACCTTCCGCCTCTATTTCTTCGCTCATTACCGGTATCAATATCTATGTATCTTTCTCCATAATAGATATTAGCTTGTCCATATTCAGTAAGAAAGAGTGTTGCATAATGTCCGACTATGATTCTTTTATTAAACTTGATCTTTTGAGGAATATAATGAATATCATTGGAAAACAAATATTGTTCCTGGTCCCATGCAACAGCACCGTCTACAGACTTCTGAATATCAATCAGTCCAGTCTTTGGATCAATAATCTCAAAATCCGCATGATATCCAAAATGAGTAAGGAAATAACTCTTATCTTTAATAGTGATATTCCGGTATATAGGAAGTCCCTTCAATAACATCAGGATATCCGCTTTCTTATCTACCGATAATCTATCAACTTCCCGTCGAGTAGCAGTTCCTCCACAGGCATCCCATATTTCTGCTGTCACAATTCCCTGAAGATATCTTTCAAATAAATATTCATGATTTCCCTTGATCAGATAGATATTTTCGTTTTTCCAAATAAAATCCAAAAGACAAAGATTTTCTTTCCCTTTATCAACTATGTCTCCCAGAATAAATAATCCGTCATAAGAAGAAAAATTAATCTTTACAAGCATCTTATAAAAAGATTGAAAATCACCATGAATATCGCTCATTACATATATCATAACTTGTCCTCTCTCTTCTTATCACATTACACATCACCATATCCAGCATCGAATAATCGCTCTGCATTCTTTGTCGTCAGTTCAATAATTTTTTCTGTTGTAGTTCCACGAACAATCGCTATCCGCTCTGCAATATCCCATAATGAAAGCGATGTATTTGGGCCTTTCACATCTGGAATCCTGATATACGGAGCATCCGTCTCAAGTACAAGACTATCTTCCGGCATAAAACGAACTGTTTCTTCCAGCTCTTTTTCATAAAATATTTTTCCACCAATTCCAAAATATTTTACTCCAACATCACAATACCTTTTTATTGTTTCAACATCTCCGCAAAAACAATGATATACAGCACCAAACTTCGGAGGATTTACCTTAAAAATAGAAATAGCATCCTCATCAGCATCTACTACACCTCTATCAGATATAGATTCCTCTTTTATCCCGGAACGAATATGAAGTATGGCCGGAAGATGATACTTATTTGCATAAGAAATAAAATGCTCAAGGTATCTCTTCTGTATATCCCTGTGTGTTGGTCCAAACTCCGGATAACTGTAATCCAATCCTGTTTCACCAACTGCAATACACTTTTGGTTACTAAGCAGTTCTTCATATTCTTTCCATCGCTCATCATTCCACTCATGTATTTCTTTCCATAAATATTTGGGATGAGATCCATGCGCATAGTAAATCCATTCATACTCAGGCTTATCAAACAATCTTTTTATCTCCATATTTGTCCAGTAATTAATTGCCGGTACAATGCATTTTCTGATATTAGATTCATAAACCCTCTTCAATAACTCTTCTCTGTCCATTCCGTCTGGCATATTGGCAAAACGTCTGTGAAAATAATGGGCATGTGTATCAAAAATATAATGACTGCCATCAATAAAACAACAATGCTTTCTGCTTGAATTTTCGTCTTTCACCATTCACTCCCCCTCGTACTTTCGGCTTTATAACTTCTCTCAATTATACATTTTGCAAGCTTCCTGATTCATTATTTCTGGAAAAAGATCAAGAAGTGTTATTTGATAATATTCTGTTTCTTCACATAAAAAGATGTATATCGACGTCTTTCATAAAGCTCATTTGTATATCGCAGCAAATCGTTTCTAATCTCTTCTCCCGATTCAGCCAGACAACTAAAAATCAAACTGCATGGATCATAAGAAAGTCCCATTTTTTTAGAATACATTTCCAGAAACGCATATACGGATGCCTCTGGCAATGCATTGCATTTTGCATAAACCTGGGATATCTCATTATTTAATATTTCAATAGTTACAAAAGATTTCTTTGGATTTTTTCGCTTCCTCAAGAATAAAATAGTAGTATTTGCAACAGCATGCGGTTCAATATAATCCATCAGGCAATTTCTTTGATTAATAGCTTCCAGACACAACTCGAATCCATCTTTTGGCATTGTTACAACAAAGTTCTTCCAGGTAATTCCATTGCGCAGAAGAAATTTTATTATCACCAATATAATCTGCATATTGCTCATATACCATGCGGCAAATATTTATTGTAGTTTCAGAATATAACTTATAAATGAGTGTTGATTGATCAAACATTTTCAATATTTTTAAAGGCAGACCAAAATCCAGTATCGTTGTCGGTGATGTTCCAATTATGTTATATCCCGGAATCAACTCAATATTATATGCTATATTCGCCAGCTGACTCTTATAAAGTATTTCTCTTACTCCACTTCTATGGCTCGCAAAATACAAATGACATAATGCTTTTGCGAGATCATTTTGTGAATACTCTCGATATTGCCATGCAGGAAAATACTTATTAACTGCTCTATACAAAATTTGCATTTCCTGCGCTGAGGTTATAACTGAATCTCCATTAGCTGCTTCATTAATATAATGAAAAAAATCTCGTTCATCCTCGTTCATCCTCCATGTTCAATCTGCAGCCCTCGCAGATTATAAAACGCTTATAGACTCCCTCCCCTGATATATCCTCCCATACATAAATCTCGACATAGTTTTTACCACTGGAGTTATGGGAAACATAGCTGGAAATATATATTTTCCCCCCACACCTGTAGAGAAAATATTCCATCTGTATAAACTCACTTTCGTCAACAAGCGGATACTCTTTATAATCCAAACAATTAATGTCTTCTGGATCTTTTTGCATTTCCCTTTCAAATATACTTCCATGCAACATTTATATACCTTCAACTATATATCCCAAAACCTGAATCACCGACTTCTACCGGAATATCAACTGTATCGATTTTTTTAATCTTAATAAGATTATTACTATGTTTGACCAATTCCAAGGTCTTTTCAATTGCTTCTTCTGTTCCCTGTATTTCAACTGTCACACTGCTGCCCGGATTATTTCTGACCCACCCTGCAGTTCCAACCTGTTCTGCTGCATCACGCATTCTGCGACGGAATCCACACCCCTGGACATTCCCCCAAATAATCATTCTTTTTCGAACTATAATATTATTCTCACTCATTTCTTTTCTTCTCCCTTCTTCTCCATAAACTGTCCGATCTTGTACACTTCTCTCCAATAATTGAAGTACTGAATAACACGAAGCTAACGGAATACAATAAAAAACCAACCAATTTTTAAATTCTTTAACAGGTATCGGTGAAATAAGAAATTCACTCACATAATTATCAAGTTCCAAAATCCTATATATATCAAAAATAGATGTACTTATACCAAACATACCCAGCAGCAATAAACGCTTATGAGAATATATGCGCAGGTAAGGAAGAAATAATTCATCAATATCTTCTGGAGCACTGCAAATTACTTTAATCCCTTTTTCTTCCGCATACTTCTCAAGCAAAATCAAGTAATCTGACAGACTATTTATAGTATACATGATATTGTCTTTGGTGATCAACGACAGTTTCTTCTTCACATAGGCATATGAACATTCTGTGCCATTGATTCTAACATGCCTACTTGGCCAACAAAACAGCTTTGCAATTATAGCTACCATCGCATTAATGTACGCTACTTCATTCTTCTGGCATTCTCTGACAGCATATTCATATTCGATTTGCTGCTTGACTAATTGTTCATAGCGGTTATATGTATCATCCTCCTCTGTCTGGGCAGTGCCCTTGATAGAGTGATGATTACTATTATCCTGATTACTTTTGTCCGTTTTAATATTATAAGTCTTAATATTATCATTATTAGTTGTATCTACTTTTACGATTTCCTGACATCTGTTTTTCCCACCCTGTGTAGTATAAATTTCCGAGTTCATGATCTCTGTTTTTTCTACTTCCTGAAGTCGATTAAATCGACCTCCGGAAGTCGCATTTTCCGATGCAGCAGATTCCTTTTTGTCTACATGATCTTTCCGTACCACAATATCTTTCACGTAAATTTTGTCTGGCTTACAAAGGCCTCTACGTACTCTTTCGATTAATCCGATACCATTCTCGCTATCCAACTCTGCCAGTAACTTCGATGCCTTGTCTTTTCCGCATTTTAAAATTTCACATACCTGTTCTACTGTGTAAATGATATAAATCCTTCCATCTGAATCTATCCATTCATTTTTGCTGGACAAAGAAACGCGATCCAGCATAAAGCTGTACAGGTATTTTGCATCTGTCGATAAATCTTCAAAGGCCTTGCTTTCAAACAAGATTTTAGGGATGCGATAATAGATGTTTGCTTCCGTTTTATTATCGAATCTGATAAACTCAAAACTGATATTTTCTTTCATCGTGACACCGACTCCTTTGTCTGTTTCTATGAATATGTTATTTCTGGGGAGCTGGTGTCACAAAAAAGGCCCTAAAACATCAAAAGGCCATATTTTGCCCGCTGTTTGCAAAATATAGCCTGGTTTAAAATTTATGATTAATTATTCCTTGACAGATCTGTCGTTACTCCAAAATCTACCTTGTCAGAATCATCTGAAAGCGCCTTGGCATTTTCTTTCCGAAGTTTGGTATCGTATTCTGCTAATTCAGTAACTGCCTTTTTAATTGCTGCATCTGCAGCTTCAATATAATCAAAAAGAATGGCAGCGCATTTAACGATTTCCTGGCTCTCAAAGTCATACTGAAGAGCATTCTTTGCATGCTTTGTCTTTTCGCCTGCTTTGTTAGAAATCTGTGTTGTCAGGTATCTCATCTTGTCGATCTGGATAGTCGTCTCATCCAGTTCAGTGATTAAAAGATCAAGTTCCATATGATTGACTCCTTTTGTACATAATCGGCTGTCAGATTTTTTCTCCGGCAGCAGTTAATAAATTGCCAGAATCCTCCCCACGGTGCTATAATCAGATTTAGTTGCAGGGAAACTCCTGTGGCAGACCCATATAAACCAGTTCACTATCTTGTCAGGGCAGTTGGACTGGTTTTTAATTTTTCGGCAAATGCTCATCTAATACACGTCTTATTGCTTCAGCTTTAGTAATGTTATTATCATCTGCATATCTGAGCAATCGATCATAGAGCTTATCATCTACTCTCACTTTCAGATCATGATTTTTCAACGCATCTGTCGGTCTGCCAGTGCGTGGACTCAATTTAATTTCACCTCCCAACTTTTGAGTTCCAAATTTCAACTAAATTTACTACAAAATTATACAATTAAAAAGCACCTTCCTTTTTCAGACACCCTGCATCTTAAAATCACATATTAAAGATAAAAAGGTGATGAACTATGCAGACTGAAGCAAAAAAATCAAGACTGGAAAATCTTTTTATCGATAATACAATTGATGAGGAAACGGTAGCGGATATTGAAAAATTGCTAACCAGAAAAAAAGTAGAAAAACTTCACAAATACGCAATCTTATACAACGAGAAAAGAGATGCCTGGTACACTGCAAACCCGCAGAATTATGACAAACGAATTCAACGAAAAACCCTCGGTGAATTGTTGGATGCATTAAAGCCATACTATATAGAATCCACTTCCACTTGCTTGCAGGATATTTTCGAGGAATGGCTGGATTACAAAAGGACTATCACTGACAGTCCTAACACTATCTGTGCTCACAGAAAACACTGGAAAAGATTTTTTGACGGAACTGATTTCTTTCAGATTCCTTTACAGGAAATAAAGGTCTCAGATATCAATTCCTGGGCTAATCAATTAATCAAAAAATATAATTTATCCAGCCACACCTGGCAGACGATAAAAACTATTCCCAAGCAGATGTTTGAGTATGCCAAAGATCACGGATATATTGCCCGTAATCCATTTCCCGAACTCAAGGTAACTGTTAAGTTCCGTCAGGTATCTAAGCCAACCAGCGAAACTCAGGTTTACAACACCAACGAATATCATAAAATCATTGAGGATCTCTGGAAATCATATGACAAGAAACATGAGCCTCGCTTTTTATCTATCGTTTGTAATTTTCTAATGGGATTACGCGCCGGAGAATTGTGTGCCCTCCGCTGGCGAGATCTGGACATGAAGAAATGGGAAATATCAGTTGTACAGGAAATGGTACATATGGATGCTACAGAGCTGAGTAATCCTTATTATGATGTGTATAAGGCTTCCGAACAGATTGTTATTCTTCCTGGTCAGGAAGGTAGAAAAGGTGTGTATGTATTGCTCGATCATACCAAGACTCATACAGAGCGTGTCATTCCAGTCGTCCATAAAGCTCAGAAGATTTTCAAGTTATTAAAGACAAATGCTCCCGATGCCCAACCTGATGACTTTATATTTGGCTATGGCAGCAAATACCTGAATTTGAGATCTATCAACAGTATATTAGAATATGCCTGCAAGCACATCAGCACAGACGTAAAACGCAGCCACAAGCTGAGAAAGACTTATGCAAGTCGCCTGAATGCTGCTGGTCTTCCTCTTGATCAGATTCGTGCCTGCCTCGGTCACAGCAACACCGCAACAACATTAGGATACATCTATAATCCACTGACTCCGGAGGAAAGTCTGAGTATCATGGAGAAGGCATTTGCAAACTGATTTCACCCGAATTTTCCTTGTCACAGGAAGTCACAGGTTCGAACTCAAATTCACAAACACAAAAAAAAGCCGGAAACCATTGATTTTTCAAGGTTTCCAGCCTTTCGTCATAACGTGCGTTAGAGGATTCGAACCCCCGACCTTTTGGTCCGTAGCCAAACGCTCTATCCAGCTGAGCTAAACGCACATTTTATTGATTTGTGAATACTTGTCGCTCACAACAAAATGTATTCTACTGTAAAACTTCTATTTTGTCAATACTTATTTTAAATTTTTTTCATAAATTTTTATTTTACTTTTCTGCCTCTTCCACCAACCTGATAAATTCCTCCATTTCCCTGGTGCGAAATTTGTTTTTATGGTAAAAGATCTGCCTGTACATAGAGATATCAATATCCCTTACATCCAGCATTGCCAGCCGGCCATTCCGGATAAATTTCTCTACAGCAAAATAAGGGAGAAAAGACAGCCCATCGTTTCTCTCCACCATTTTGATAATAAATTCTGTGTCACTGATTTCCAGAACCGGTTTCAAAGTCCGGGATTCCAGAGCAAGATGCTGATCCAGTGCCTGTCGGTAATTGGCATTTTTTTCTGTAAGGAAAAATGGCTCTCCCAGAATATCCTGCAATTTCAGATCTTTCTGATCTGCAAATTCAGAGTCAACAGCTGACACAAACACAATCGGCTCCGCTGCCTCCAGCACCTTCACCCACTCTCCATCCCATCGAGGCGTGTCTAATATATAAATAAGATCCAGCTCATTATGCTCCATCATTCGTATAAGTTTTTCCGGAGAATCCAGCGTGATCTGAATATTTACCTTCGGATAACGAAAATGGAATTTACTTAAGATGGAAGGAAATTTTGCAGTACAAAGAGATTCTATTGTACCTATATGCAAAGGATTTTTCAGCTCACTGGGCTCTCTCATAGAAAGCATGGTCCGTTCCATTTCATAAAGGATTCTGTTGGAATGCTCCAGAAAACGCATCCCCTGTGGAGTCAGGCTGATCTTTTTTCCCATGCGATCAAACAGCTTGGTATCCAGCTCTGTTTCCAGCAATCGAATCTGAACTGTAACTGCTGACTGTGAATAACCCAGCATTTCTGCTGCTTTTGAAAAGCTTCCAAGCCGCGCTGCCTGTACAAATGTCTGTATCTGGCGTATTTCCATTCCGCTTCTCCCTCATATTAAAAATTTTCAGCAATCATATAAAAACTATGAATTTGATTCATTCATATGTTAATGATACAATACGCCTATGAGGACGTCAATCGCATCTTTATGCATAATCAACAATTTTTTCATTTCCGGTGATAACGCTATCGGAATCATTGTAGATGCTATTTATCAAAAATTTATCATGAAACCAGAAGTACAGGAGGAAACTTTAAGCAATCAAAATCATTGTCAATAGTGATTAAATGTGTTAAAATATACTCATGGAGGGTATTGTTATGAACACATCTAATATCACTAATTACAAACCAAAAGATTTTGCTGAATTATTGGGTGTCTCAGTCAAAACGTTACAACGTTGGGATAGAGAAGGAATTCTGAAAGCAAATCGAACTCCGACTAATAGGCGTTATTATACTTATGATCAATATCTTCAGTTTAAGGGCATAAATACTGAAAACGATAATCGTCAGATTGTTATTTATGCCAGAGTATCTACAAGAAATCAAAAAGATGATTTACAAAATCAAGTAACTTTTTTACGTCAGTTTTGCAATGCTAAAGGTATCATTGTAGATCAATGTATTGAAGATTATGGAAGTGGGCTTAACTACAATCGTAAAAAGTGGAATCAATTATTAGATGAAGTAATGGAACAAAAAATCAAAACTATTATAGTTACACATAAAGATAGATTTGTCAGATTTGGCTATGATTGGTTTGAAAAATTCTGTATGAAGTTTAATACAACCATAGTGGTAGTGAATAATGAAGAACTATCACCGCAAGAAGAACTTGTACAGGATATTGTATCCATACTTCACGTTTTTTCTTGTAGATTGTACGGCCTTCGTAAGTATAAAAAACAAATAGAAGGGGATGAGGAAATTGCTAAAGAGCTTCAAAACGGAAATAAATCCGACAGTCGAGCAAAAAATCAAGATTAACAAGACTATCGGCACTTGTAGATACGTCTACAACTTCTATCTCGGTCACAACAAAGCTTTATACGATAAGGGTGAAAAGTTTATGACTGGCAAGAGTTTTAGCGTATGGCTCAATAATGAGTACATTCCTAATAATCCTGATAAAGTATGGATCAAAGAAGCATATTCAAAAGCTGTAAAGAAATCTATTGAAGATGGATGTACTGCATTTACAAGATTTTTTAAACATCAAAGTGCTTTTCCTAATTTCAAAAAGAAAGGTAAGTCTGATGTAAAAATGTATTTCGTAAAGAATAATCCTAAAGATTGTAGATGCGAGAGACATAGGTTAAACATACCCACTTTAGGTTGGATACGCATTAAAGAAAAAGGCTATATACCAACAACTAAAGACGGATGGAAAATCAAAAGCGGTACAGTATCCATCAAAGCAGGTAGATATTATGTGTCAGTTCTTGTAGAAATTCCCGACGCTAAGATTGCTAATAATAGCAATGACGGTATAGGAATTGACTTGGGTTTGAAAGACTTGGCGATTGTTTCTAATGGTAAAACTTATAAAAATATCAATAAGTCAGCAAGAGTTAAAAAATTGGAAAAGAAATTGCGCAGAGAACAAAGATGTCTCTCACGCAAGTATGAAAATTTAAAGAAAGGAGAGTCCACTCAAAAGAATATACAAAAGCAAAAGCTCAAAGTGCAAAGACTTCATCATAAAATAGATAATATCCGTACTGATTATATCAATAAATCAATAGCCGAGATAGTGAAAACCAAGCCATCTTATATAACGATTGAAGATTTGAATGTATCTGGAATGATGAAGAACAGACATCTATCAAAAGCCGTTGCATCACAAAAGTTCTATGAATTTAGAACTAAGCTTAAAGCGAAGTGTGATGAAAATGGTATTGAATTAAGAGTCGTAGACAGATGGTATCCATCATCCAAAATATGTCACTGCTGTGGTGCTATCAAGAAAGATTTGAAGCTTTCAGATAGAATATACCGTTGTGATTGTGGCTATGTCGAGGATAGGGATTTCAATGCTGCTCTTAATCTAAGAGATGCTTTAACTTACGAAGTTGCATAATCAACGCAAACGTAAGTATGTACTGCGGGCTATCGCAGGAATTTACGACTGTGGAGTGTACAAGAACTTGTGAGTAGCGTATTGTTTACAATCGCCAAAGCATACACAATGAAGCAGTAAGAAGTATCTGCAAGGACTTCAATTTCTCGATGTGTTTGAGTATATTTAAACATATTTTGAGTGGCAGAATTAATATGTCTTTTATCAGTGTATTTGATGTTATGGGGCCTAATATGATCGGTCCCTCCAGCTCTCATACTGCCGGTGCCGCACGCATTGGTTTTCTTGCTCAGAAAATGCTGAATGGGCCTTTATGCCGGGTAGATTTTACTCTTTACGGTTCTTTTGCCAGAACCTACAAAGGCCATGGTACAGACCGGGCTTTACTTGGTGGTATCATGGGATTCGGTACAGATGATATGCGCATTCGTAATTCTTTTAAAATTGCCCGGGAAAAAGGTCTGGAATTTCATTTTATTCCCAATGAAACGGAATCCGACGTGCACCCTAACACCGTAGATATCCACATGGTGAATTCCAGAGGACAGGAAATGACCGTACGTGGTGAATCTCTGGGAGGCGGTAAAGTCCGTATTGCCGAGATCAATCATGTACAGGTAGATTTCTCCGGTGAATACAGTGCAGTGATCGTTATCCATCAGGATAAGCCAGGGGTTGCCGCCTATATCACCAAATGCTTAAGTGATCGCAACGTAAACATCGCATTTATGCGCCTTTTCCGGGAATCTAAAGGAGAAATTGCCTACACAATTGTAGAATCTGACGGCAGACTTCCGGAAGACATCGGCGAAACTATACGTCTGAATAAAAATATTCACGACGTCATGATCGTTCAGATGTAAATGAAAGGAGAATTTGAATCATGGATTTTAAAAATGCAAAAGAACTTCTGGATCTGTGTGCCAAAGAACACCTTTCTATTTCTGAAGTCATGAAAACAAGAGAGATCCAGCTTGCTGAAACAACGGAAGATATTGTAGATACAAAAATGGACCGGGTATTTTCTATCATGAAAAAAGCAGCTTTCTCTCCCCTGGAAAATCCTGTAAAGTCTATGGGAGGTCTTATTGGCGGAGAATCTCAGAAACTGAACCGCCATCTTCTGTCAGGCAATGGGATGTGCGGTGAACTTCTGGAAAAAGCCATCACTTATGCAATGGCAACACTGGAAACCAATGCTTCTATGGGACTGATCGTTGCATCTCCTACAGCCGGTTCTGCTGGCATTGTTCCAGGACTTCTCCTGGCTCTTCAGAAAGTATATGATCTGACAGATGACCAGATCAAACAAGCGCTTTTTAATGCAGGTGCCATCGGTTATCTGGCTATGCGAAATGCCACTGTAGCCGGTGCTGTAGGAGGATGTCAGGCTGAGACCGGAATTGCCGCTGCCATGGCTGCTTCTGCCGCTGTGGAACTTATGGGAGGCACACCTTTGCAGTGTACTTATGCAGCATCTACTGTTCTTATGAACATGCTTGGACTTGTCTGTGACCCTGTAGGCGGCCTTGTAGAGTATCCATGTCAGAACCGTAATGCCGCCGGTGTAGCCAACGCTCTGGTCGCTGCTGAAATGTCTCTGGCAGGTATTACACAGCTGATCCCACTGGATGAAATGATCGCCACTATGTATACTGTTGGCAAAAAACTTCCAGCTGAACTCAGGGAAACAGCTCTGGGTGGATGTGCTACTACCCCTTCTGCATGTGAGGCATGTCACATGTGTGGCTGATTTGTTTTACAGGAACTGGTCAAAACAATTTATTTATTATATAAAATAACGGGTATGTTTTCAGCTTTTCAAAAACTGAAAATCCATACCCGCTTTTTTACTGGCAATATTTTTTAGTGATCTTTCCTGTAAGTTTATGACAAATTATTTGCTTTCTTCAGTGGTATCTGTTGTTGAAGCACTGTCATCTTCTGTACTGTCCGAACTATCTTTGCTGTCATCCTTGGAAGGATCTTCTTTTGTATCCTCTGGTTTCTCCGGTGCACCGGAATTCATAACTACAACTGCTGTTGCATTTCCGTCTGCATCCAGTGTAACTTTGATCACGTCACCAACCTGGATATCACTGAGAGCGATGGTCTCTGTTTTCATTTCAGGAGCCTAACCATCTTCTGGTTTCTCATCTCCTGCCGGTTTACTCTCATCATCTTCTGTATCTGTTGTCTTATCTGCACTGTCATCAGATTTTTCATCTGTGCTGTCATCAGTCTTCTCATCGGAACTGTCTGCATCATCTTTGCTGTCATCGGCTTTCTCATCAGAACTGTCTGCATCATCTTTGCTGTCATCGGCTTTCTCGTCTTTGGCATCTGAATCTGCATCCTTATTTTCATCTTCCGATTTTTCACCATCTCCAGGTTTCCGGTCTCCTCCTGGCTGCTGTCCTTCTTTCGGAGTTCCTACATCAATCGTAATGCTGTCCTCGCCAACCTCTGTTACCTCGCCATAAACTTCATCAGAAACAGTCTCGTCTGTTGAAGTATCAACTGTTTCAGCAGCTTCTGTGTCTGCAGCTGCCTCAGCAACAGTTGTTGTATCTTTTTCTGCTGCATAGGCTACATTCATAGAGGTAAGTGCAAGTGTCAGTCCAAGTACCATTGCTGCATATTTACGTTTCATTGTTGATCATGTCCTTTCTTCTATCTTAACTTTTCTGTTGTCTTTTTGTAGCCCTGTTGCTTACAGGTGATACTATAAAGAAAAACCGTGTTACTTCTGTGACAGAAAAAAGGAGATAGTTTAAAGAAAAATCTCCTGTCGCAAAAACAGGAGAATCTCACAAAAACAAATATTCAGTTTCTTCTTAATGCCTCAATAGGGCTCAGCTTCGCAGCCTTCTTTGCAGGATAGATTCCGAAGAAAACACCTACTGCACAGGAAAATAAAGTAGCTGCCAGAATAACTGTCAGACTGATTCCCGGTGCAATAGTCATTCCCATGCTTCCACTCATAACACTGCAAATTCCATATGCTGCGATAATTCCCAGTATAATACCGATCAGTCCTCCAAAAACTGTCAGGATTGCTGCCTCCGCAAGAAACTGCAACATAATAGAAGAAGTTTTGGCTCCAAGAGATTTGCGGATGCCGATTTCTCTGGTGCGTTCTGTTACAGATACCAGCATAATGTTCATAACACCAATACCACCTACCAGAAGCGAAATTCCTGCAACAAAAGAAATAAATGCAGTCACCATACTTAACATCTGGTTCATAGACTGAAGTACATCCTGAAAACTCTGTACCTGGAAATAATCATCCCCGGCACACTGATGACGTTTTTCCAGAAGATGTACCACCTGGTCTGCCACAGCCTGAGAATCCAGAGATTTGTTTCCCTGTACAGTCAAAGAATAAAATTCATCTGTAATTCCAACCAGATCTTCCATGGAAGAATAAGGAACATTCACCGTAACAGGCATCCCATCATAAGTGTAACTTACAAAAGTTCCATTCTCTTTCTGGGTAGTCACACCGATGATGTGAAAACTTTTTGAAGAATCATAGCAAGTAATGTCCAGACTCATTCCAACCACATCATCAGTTCCAAAAAGCCGCTTTGCGTCAGAATCAGAAATCACGCAGACATTCTTGGATTCCTCAACCTCTTTTTCACCAAAATAACTACCATACTTCATATCAGAATTATTAAGCATTTTGGCATCAGGACCTTCTCCTGTAAGCATAATATTGAAATTCCCCTTACCTGTCACAGTCTCTCCGTCATAACTTTCGGAAACACTAACACCTTCTACTGTATCCAGTTCCCGAATAGCCTGCACATCATCTGCTGTAATATATTCTGACTCTGTCATGGCATCTGTACTGACATTAATGTACACCTGACCTCCACCAATGCCATCGATTTCACTGTTCATCTGGTTCTTGGTTCCCTCTCCAATAGAGACAATGGCAATCACCGATGCAATACCGATAATAATACCCAGCATGGTGAGGAAAGAACGTCCCTTGTTTGCCCGGATATTCTGGACTGCCATCTTTATGTATTCATATAATCCACTCATCAGGCACCTTCTTCTGCCGGAACAGTCTCACCACTTTCTGATACAATACTTCCATCTGTTCCATCCTGACCACCCACAGCCTCTGCCTGCATTCCTTCTTCCAGAGTTCCCAGATCACGAATCACCTGATCTCCTTCTGAAAGTCCCTCTGTGATTTCTACATAATCATCAGAACTGATACCTGTTATAATATCTTTTCTGGTAATTACACCATTATCCAGAACATAACAGAATGATCCGGTCTTTCCGATATTGACTACCTCAGAAGGAAGTATCACAACATTATCTGCCTCTTCTGCGTGAATAATCACCTTAGCATCAACTCCGATAAAAACATCCTCGTCAGGATTCATGATCCTGATGTCTGCTGCAATCAGAGAAGCTCCTTTTTCATTCTGTGTGGCAACATGACTGACTTTGGTTACCTTGCCTTCGTAAGTTTTGCCTGCAAGAGTAATATCTGCCGACTGCCCTTCCTGAACCTTGTCATAGTCATACTTGGAAATATTCACTGTAACATCTACTTTATCTGTATTCTGAAGAGTAAACAGTTCTGCTCCCAGCGCAGTAGTGGAACCTTCCACTACCGATACTTTGGTAATAACTCCGTTAAAATCAGCGGAAATACCTTTCTTTGCCGCATTTACCAGTTCTTTTGCCGACATATGGTCAAGTTCTGCCAGATTGTTAGTAATTTCCATTTTTTCTTTTTCTTCTTTTGTAACAGCTCCCGGATCAGCCTCTGCAGTAGCCTGTTGTGTGGAAAGCTCTGACTGAAGTTCTGCCAGGTCGTTGCTTGCCTGTTCCAGTTTACTTTCCAGTGCAGTAGTATCTGCCGTCACTGTAGAAGTATCTGTAGTAGCCTGATCTGTTGTACTTATTCTGGTTCCATCTGACAGAAGATCCGCAGAAGCATTCGAAGAACTATCCGTATAATCGGACATTACAGGAGCTTCCGGTTTCTGGGATTTATAGTCATCATAAGCTGCTTTCGCTGCCTGGTATGCAATCTGTGCATCATTTCTTGCCTGATCCGCTTCACTTAATGCCTCTGCATTTTCATCACTCTGGTCTGCAGACCATGTCTGGAATGCCATCTGGTAAGCAGTTTCTGCCTGATTGTAAACTGTCTGTGCCTGATTGGCAGCGGAGCTTAACTGATTCAGCTGATTCTGATAAGCAGGAAGTGTTTCTTTCTGATATTTGGAAACAGCATCATTATATGCTTTCTGGATTGCCTTTTGCTGTGCTTCCTTAGCTTTTTGTGCAGTCTGCTGCTGTCTGGCCGCCTCTGCTGCCGCCTGAGCCTGTGCATTGGCATTTGCCTGAGAGATCTGGGCTTTCAGACTGGCTATGTAACTTTCCTGGGCTGCCACCTGCTGTTTCAGACTGGCTGCATTCCCTTTGGCATCCTGTTGTTTCTTAACTGCCTCATCTGATTTATTCACAGTATTTTTCATATCCAGTTCACCGGATTTCAGGTTCAGATCTGCTTTCTTTTCTTCTCTTTTCAGATCTTTCTGATCAAACTCTATCAGTTTGGTACCTGCTTTGACAATGTCACCTTCTTTAAAGTCCACGGAATCTACTTTTGCATTTACCGGAGAAAAATATGTCTTTTCTTCCTCACTGGCTACCGTTCCGCTTACTTCTACTGTCTGCTGTACATCGCCTCTGGAAGCCGCCACTACCTCTACCTGAGGCAGCGTTTCTTCTCCCTGGTTCATGCCTGTATAGATTTTTACTCCACCGGCTGCCACTGCTACTGCCACAACCCCTATTATCAGTTTCTTTCTGGATTTCTTTTTTTTCATGCAATCTCCTTCTGGTCGAAATCAGGATTAATAGTATCGGATTCAATCTTTCCATCCATGATCCTTACGACCCTTCTTGCCTGAGCTGCAATTCCATTATCATGAGTGATCAGAATTACAGTCCTGCCTGTTTTATGCATTTTTTGGAGAATTTCAAGGATCTCCCTGCTGGATGCAGAATCCAGATTTCCTGTAGGTTCATCCGCCAGGATTACCGGAGGCTGTGCGGCAATAGCTCTTGCAATAGCCACCCTCTGCTGCTGTCCACCTGACATTTCGCTTGGTTTATGATTCATACGTTTCTCCAGACCTACCAGTTTCAGAGAATCTATTGCCAGCTGATGTCTGGTCTTGCGGTCAATCCCACGATAGATCAGTGGCAGTTCCACATTTTCAATGGCATTCAGATTGGCGATCAGATTAAATCCCTGAAAGATAAATCCAATCTCTCTGTTCCTTACTTCTGACAATTCATTGTCCGACATTTCGGACACATCTGTTCCATTGAGATAATACCTTCCAGAAGTAGGTACATCCAGGCAGCCCAGCATATTCATAAAAGTGGACTTACCAGAACCTGACTGTCCGATAATAGCCACCAGTTCTCCTTTTTTGATTTCCAGACTTACATGATCCAGCGCTCTTACTTCGTTTTCCCCTGGATTATAGATCTTACACAGATCTTCTACTTTAATCAGTGTTTCTTCCATTTAAAGATCCTTTCTTAACACTCTGTTTTATGCATCCAGAAGAAATGCTTTGTATGCTTTCTTTGCTTCATAAATATCTGCTTTGCTGGTTACTTCCCATGGTGCATGCATACTCAGCACAGCTACACCGCTGTCAATAACATTCATTCCATAAAGAGCAGCGATATAAGCGATAGTTCCACCGCCACCTACATCTACTTTGCCAAGTTCTGCTGTCTGGAAAAATACCTGGTTGTCATCAAATACCTTGCGGACTTTTGCCACATATTCGGCATTGGCATCATTAGAACCGGATTTACCTCTGGCTCCGGTAAATTTATTTAGAACAATTCCTCTTCCCAGGTAAGCTGCATTCTTTTTCTCAAAACATTCTCCATAAGCAGGATCAAATCCGGCACTTACATCAGAAGACAGCATAAAGGAATTTTTCAGAGTTCTGCGAAGAGCAAGTTCAGAACCATATCCCATTCCTTCCAGAAGTTCTGCAACTGTATTTTCAAAAAATTTGGACTGCATACCGGTTGCACCTACGCTTCCAATCTCTTCTTTGTCTGTAAGGAGACAGCAGCTGGTACGCTTCGGAGCTTCCATCTCCATCATAGCTGCAAAAGAGGTGTATGCGCAGACTCTGTCATCCTGTCCATAGGCTGCCACCATGCTTCTGTCCAGTCCACAGTCTCTGGCTTTACCGGCAGGTACGATTTCAAGCTCTGCAGAAAGAAAATCTTCTTCTTCCACATCATATTTTTCTTTCAGGATTCCCAGAACATTGGATTTTACTGCTTCTTTTTTCTTTTCATCAGACTCTTCCCTAAGAGGTCTGCTTCCTATGAGAATATCCAGGTTTTCTCCTTCAACCACTTCTGCTGCTTTTTTCTGCATCTGTTTACCTGCCAGATGAATCAGAAGATCGGTGATATATACAACCGGATCCCCCTCAGATTCACCTACAGATACTTTTACTACGGTACCATCTTTCTTTACGATCACTCCATGGATTGCAAGAGGAAGTGCAACCCACTGGTATTTCTTAACACCACCATAATAATGAGTATCCAGATAAGCCAGATCTGTGTCCTCGTACAATGGATTCTGTTTTACATCAAGTCTTGGGGAATCAATGTGTGCTCCCAGAATATTCATACCTTTTTCTATTGGCTCCTGACCTATATGAAAAAGTGCCATGATCTTTTTCATTCCTACAGCATAAACTTTATCTCCGGTCTGGATCTTTTCGCCGGATTCCAGTTTCTTTTCCAGGGAAACATAACCCTTACTCTCCGCTTCCTTTACCAGTTCTTCTACACACTCACGTTCAGTCTTGGCTACATCCAGAAAATTTCTGTAATCCTTTGCCAGTTTTTCCAGATTTTTTTCATCGGCTTCTGTATAGGAAAGCCATGCATTCTTTCTCTCCATTTCTATCACCTCATGCTTCATAGTTTATGGGCTTTTGACCCTGACATCTTATTTTTCAATGTGTCTATTATAAGACAAACTTTTCCAAATATCTACAATCCCTGTCATTCTTAAGAAAAAATAAGGAAATCTTCACAATTTGATTTTTCTTTCGTAACTGTTCAGTACCCTCACAGTTACGAGTCAAAATGCATTCCTAATCACCTTCGGTGATGGCATTTTGCCTTGTATGTCTCGGGATTTTGGCAAAAAACATGCCAAAACACCTCGCGGGATACTACCTACTGAATAGTTACTTTCTTTCTATTATTGTATATTGTCCTCATTGAGAATTATTTTTATGCACGAAAATTGCCGTCCAGCCTGACGTTCTTGCCAGGTGGGCGGCAGTTTAGTGTTCTGTTTTTAGTTTTTATTTTTAGGGAAAGGAAAGAGTTCCGGTAACTCCCCCGGCATTGAAGAACTACCGGATATCTTAAAGGGGTTCTCCTTCAAGACAATTACATAATACAATATAAATGTGATGAGTTTTTGTCCTTTTTCTAATAAAATTATAAAATTTATTAAAAAATAGCAAAGAATATTGAATTAACGGCATCTTTGCGACTCTGCTTTCTACTTTACCCCACTTTTTACCCCAATAAACTATTTTAATCCCAAAAAGAGGCAGCAGTTATAAAACCGCTACCCCCGTAAATGCATTTTCAATCTGTTTCATTTCCTGTTGTTTTGTATCTGGAAGAACATGAGAATATAGATCAGCAGTCATTGCAAGGCTGCTATGTCCTAGTATATTCTTTAACGTCTGCATATTGCCACCTTCCTCAATATACCTTGTTGCGAATGTGTCTCTAAATGCATGATGCGTGAAACGCTCAATTATAATCCCCTGCTGCCGAAGTCGTTTCAATACATTGTCTATAGAATATCCCACTGTAGCAGATGCAATTGCCCTGGTTCCGTTTGCACCAATAAAAACATTACTATCCAGCTTTCTGACGAATATTTCTCCGTGCACCATAGCAATCTTTTCTTTTTGCTTCTGCAATACCTGTTTAATCGTGTCATTCATTGGAATGTCCCGTTTGCTGGTCTTTGATTTCGGGGTTGTTTCCATGACTCCCCCTCCGGCTTTCCATGAGATTGTTTTGGTTACATGAATCACGTTGTTCACGTAATCTATATCTGACCACCTCAATGCAGTGATCTCGTTAATTCTCATGCCAGTACATAAGGAAAAACAGAAGAATTCATATAACCATTCCGATTGTGCTTCCTGCATAAATGCTTTCTGTTCTTCCCTTGTTAATGCTCTATGTATTGTTTCGCTTGCTTTCGGTCCATCATCTGTTCTTAATGGCTTTACTGATATTGCAGGATTCTTTCCAATTATTTCATCATCAACGGCAGCAGTTAATACGGACTTTAAAACAATGATAATAGCATTTACCGTTGTCGCACTCAGTCCTTTTGATAAATCCTGTTGGAGCTTCACGATTTCGCGTTTTTCAATCTTCTGGATCTTCTTTCTTCCAAGTACTGGTTTGATGTGATTTTCATATTTTGATCGGACCATCTTATTAGTACTGTCCTTTACAATACCCTGTCTGGATTTCTCCCACTCATTAAAATATGTGTCCAAAGTTACATTCTTATTATTGTTATACAATCCGGCTTTTATCATTTCACGAATTGAAGTTTCGCTCTCTGTGCATTCCTTTATAGTATGCCCGTAAGCACTGTACCTCTTTCCCTCTACAGTAAAACGCTTTTCAAATAAGCCATTTTCCTTTTTGCGCATTCCGGCAGGCATTCTTGCCATAGTATCACCTTTCTTTCTATGGTAATGGGGCAGCAGTTGCCGCCCCTGATTGTCTTATTTAATTCCCAGAAAGCTACAAACAAATCTGAAAATTGTATATATTTGGTCATGATCCGCTTTCTCTAACAGCTCTATGATTTTCTTTTTATAGTCCATATTAATATCCTCTATTTTTTATTACTCTGGCAATGAGTCTATAGAAGAACTCAAGCAAGCTATCGTCATTTTTCCTTTATGAAAGTAATGTCTTCATAAAAACATATATTGACCGTAACCAATAAATATTGTCTATCTTTTCTAACGTTTCAATAATCTCTTTCTTGTAATCCATATTAGTACCCCCACTGTCTCTTAAATAAGACAATTACGTTA
>OLPV01000496.1_pt1 | contig 33953 bp, 28 predicted proteins | sample 1671961 | NCBI WGS metagenome assembly OLPV01 (sample SAMEA3136630, study PRJEB25190) | human gut metagenome | biome: human gut; feature: human-associated habitat; material: faeces | place: Austria | collected 2013
TTGCGCTCATGCCCATCAGCGCAACCGTTTCCCCGCGTTCTACCGCAAAGCTTACGCCGTTTATCGTGTTCTTTTTGTTTTTTTAATTGTTCTTCACCACCGAAAAAGTCATTCGCTTCATAATGCTGAATGCCGTTATACTCAATCAAAATATACCCAAATTTTTCGTCAGGTATTGAAAAATCATATGATAACTGGCCATCGCCAGTTCCACGCAAATCAGAAAATCTTTGTTGAACATTAAATGAAATATTATTTTTTTCAAGATATTGTTTTATATATTCTTCGCCTTTATATATAGTTAAATATGGACAACCACGTTTTTGAGTTACTCGACTGTTAATTGTGGCTTGCCATTCGAAATCAAAATGTTTTCCTGTTTTAATGTCCTCATACGAAAGAAGCCACCAAACTTTTTGATTTAGATGTGCCGTAACTTGTGATGGTTTTAGATTTCCATTTTTAATTGGATGCCATTGTTTTGCGAGTTTTGGATTTACTGTTTGCAAGTCATTAAAACCTTTCCATACTAGTCGATTACTTAAAAATGGACAATCAATATTAGTACTGCGATGCGAAATGCTTGCTCTCCATTCAAAATTAAAATGCTTTCCCCTCAATTGTTCAATAGGATAATCTTCCAGTACATCATATTGCAACATCCACCATATTTTTTTATTTGAATTTGCTGTAACTTGTGAAGGTTTTAAATTGCCGTTTTTAGTTGGATGCCATTGTGCCGCAAGTTCTGGGTTTGTTGTCTGCAAATCGTTAAATCCTGGCCAGACTGCATGTCCCGTTAAATATGGGCAATTTGCCCCATTATTTCTTGTATTACATGTAGTATTCCATTCAAAATTAAAATGTCTTCCCCTTAATTTTTTAGCATGATGATTCATTGGCACATCATATGATAGTATCCACCAAACTTTTTGGTTTGAATTTGCTGCAATTTGATTTGGCTTTAAATTACCATTTTTAGTTGGGTGCCACTGCTTTGCCAATTCCTCGTTTACTGTTTGCAAGTCATTGAAACCAGACCATAGTGCCTGTCCACTCAAAAACGGGCAACCAGGATTTTTATTTCGGTTGGCAACTGTCGTTTGCCACTCAAAATCGAAGTGCTTTCCTCTCAAATGTTTAACGGTATAGCTATCTGGCACATCATAATGAAATATCCACCAGATATTTTGCTTTGCATTAGCGGTTACTTGAGTTGGCTTTAAATCTCCATTTTTAGTAGGATGCCATTGAGCCGCAAGTTCCGGGTTTATTGTCGCGAGGTCATTAAAACCAGGCCAGACTGCATGCCCTGTTAAATATGGACAGCCTTTAGCTTGACTACGGTTGTTTATAGAGGCTTCCCATTCAAATTCAAAATGTTTCCCTGTATTCGGGTCATCATATAATAATAACCACCATACTTTTTTATCTGTACTTGCGGTTACTTGTGTTGGCTTTAAGACTCCATTTTTAGTAGGATGCCACTGAGCGGCAAGTTCTGGGTTTATTGTGGCAAGGTCATTAAAACCAGTCCACACAGCACTTCCATTAAAAAACGGGCATCCAGCTCCAGAGTTTCTACTTGAAATTATTGCTTCCCATTCAAAATCGAAATGCTTTCCTGTTTTAGAGTCATCGTATGATAATAACCACCAAACTTTCTTGTTTGCATTAGCCGTTACTTGTGTAGGCTTTAAATCTCCATTTTTAATAGGATGCCACTGAGCAGCAAGTTTTGGGTTTATTGTGGCAAGGTCATTAAAACCAGACAAAACTGCCTGTCCACTTAAATATGGACATCCAAGTCCAGAATTTCTACCTCCAATAGAAGCTTCCCATTCAAACTCAAAATGTTCTCCTGTATTTGTGTCATCATATGGATACAACCACCATACTTTTTTATCTGTATTAGCAGTTACTTGTGTCGGTTTTAAATCCCCGTTCTTAGTCGGATGCCATTGAGTAGCAAGTTCTTTGTTTATTGTTGCGAGGTCATTGAAGCCAATCCATACTGCCTTTCCACTTAAAAATGGACAACCATTTCCGTTACTTCTGCTTCCAATTTCGGCCTGCCATTCAAACTCAAAATGCTTTCCAGTATTTGGGTCATCATATGGCAATAACCACCATACTTTAACCCCGGAATTGGCAGTAACTTTTGTTGGTTTTAGATTTCCATTTTTAATTGGATGCCATTGTTTTGCGAGTCTTGGATTTGTTGTTTGTAAATCATTAAACCCCGTCCAAATTGCTTGATTGCTTAAAAATGGGCATTTTCTTCCTTTGATACGGTTACATATTATGGCCTCCCATTCAAAATCAAAATGTTTCCTCCTCAACGACTCAACCGGATAATCATCTGGCACATCATAAGGTAACTTCCACCATACCTTCTTACCGCTTCCACAACTCACATCCTCCGGTTTCAAATCCCCGTTCTTTTCATAATTCCATTCTTTCGCTAAATCCGGCCGCGCTTCTGCCAGCGATACAAAATCTTTTTTCATTTATTAAAACGCCTCCATTTTTTTGGATTTGTTTTAATATGCTGAATCTTGTATCAGGTCAAACATTTTTTGCCAAACTTATCTTCTTCCAGGTATCAGCCAAATTTTATTTTTCTTTTTCCGTTTTTTGTTTTTGTACAAAAAAAAAGCCAAAACCATTTCTGATTTTGGCCCGTTGCCGGCAAGTATGCTATTGATTTTTAGCCTTTCTTTCTATTTTCCTTTCGTATTTTTTCACCGCCTGCTCTCCCGCTTCCTTTACCTGTTCTTTCACATATTTCAGAGTTTCTTCTGAACAACATTCATTCCACATTTTTAAGCACTGAGGCACGATAAAAGTATATCTTCCTCTTGTTTTTCTGTATCTGATTTCTATTGTCACATGCTCGCCATTAATGTCTGCAGAATAAATAATACAGGAGCCTTTTTCAATACGTCCAATATAAGACGACACACAATTATGCTGCCGTTTCTGCTCTTGACATAACGCCCCAGGCGCGTCCAGCAAAATAAACTCTTTTGGCAATTTCAGATATTTTAACGGTGTTTCCGGAATCTTTATTTTTCCCCTGTGTTTTTTCTTCAATAGCCGCTCCGCATATTTATCATGCAGCTTCCGTATCTTTTTCTTTCCTGCTTTTATATCTATTTTTTCTTTTAATTCCATGGCCATTTCTACATAATCATCGATAAAAAAATCGAACTCATAAAGAACCTCTTCAGTTACTTTTTGCTTTAATATACTTTTTATATAATTTTTCCCAATTTCCTTGCATCTTCGCTTTGATGGGGTAAAATCCTGTACTTTATCAATCCGATAATCCTTTTCAAACAGCAATCCAGCCTGTTCCGGCTCAATATATTTCTCCGCGCATCCAATGGCATACAACTCATAACAGTTCATTTTATTTGCTGTTTTTGGAAAAGCAACATCTGGAAATGCACTTTGGAAATAGTCAAGCTTATTGAATTTCTTATCCAAATCAGTCAGTCTCATTGTAGCCAAAAATTTATCGGTCATAAAATCTTTGTACAACAGGCTATTTCCTGCAAATTCTTCAAATAATGCTTTCTGAACATCACTTGGCAATCTCTGTATCACATTTTTAACGGTTGTTGGGTAATATTTGCGGTCAAAATTCGGTCTTGCCGTCATTACTGCTCCATCCGGATAAATGAGAATCGTAATATCCTTACTGCCATAACATTTTATCGTATATTCATCTTTGCTCAAGCTTAAAGAAAGATGGACACTATCAATATCTTTATATGTTTTTATCGCAAGGTAATTTTCCCCAAAAATTAGAGTAATCATTTTGGAGGGTCTTATTCCCACAGAAATTAAATGTGATTGTTTACGATTTGATGGAATATGCGAATTAGCGAAACCCAAATACTTTTCAATCAAATCAAAATCTTCTATAAAGCATGATGTGAACTCATTTTTATTCTCATCCAATATAATCCAGCCTGGTTTCCCAGACTCACATGTCTTTTTTATCTTTTGAAATATTAATTTATGTATTGGTACATTGAATTCATCCCGCACCTGGTCTCCAGCTTTATATGTCATATGCTTTCCCTCTTTTTTATTTTTTTACACATACAAAATGCCGGATTTTTCCCCAACCACGATTATTTTTTCCAATTTTTTTATGCTTTTTTGTTTATATTTCGCGCCACAGACACAAAAAAGAGTCAAAACCATTCCGGTCTTGACTCTGAAATCTTAGATGATTCTGACAACATATGAAAATGCCCGCTCCTCGCCATGATATACCTCATGACGCATATACACCGGGCCGCTCTCCTCGGCATCCAGCAGATGAGCCACGAACTTCATAACGGCCATCACATCGGCAGTGACCGGCATTGCAATGCCGACGCCGTCAACGTAGTCTGCCATTGAAGCAACGGCTGCCATTGCCAAAAGCAGTCTGTCATCATCAACAGACAAACTCCACATCTGCAAAGCTTCTTCCACCGGATAGCACATCAGGCCACTTGTCTGGCTCTTATACTGCGGCCTTGGCATCATCTTAGGCAAATCCATTAAGATACCTCTTGCCTTATCTACCATTGCGGCATCAATGCTTCCAACGAGTGCTCCATAGTTTTTCATTGTGTTCATCATAATTTTCCTCTCTTTCTTGCTGAAATATTCAGCACATAAAAATTTATTTAATATCATTTTTAATATGCCAATTCGCTCACCCAACAAAAAAAAGCGTATTCCATATTGCAAGCCCGCATTGTCCAATGCTATTATTTGTGATATGATATATACACGACAATGAAAGGAAACGAGAATATGAACGAAAACGTGACTCTGGACGGATACTTTGATGAAGCGCGTGAATATATTGAAGCAAATGCCAAAAACGAGATACAGACAGAAAGACTCAATGAAATGATATTCGGCTTACATGAAGAATGGAAACACCGCGCCAAAACAATGGATTCAAACAAAAATACAAATGAAACTGTGAATTTTAACGTCCAAACAATTCATCTACGAAACGAAATAGTAAAATTTGCATATGATACTGACGCCATTTTTAATTTCATTCATCGCAACACGCAATATAAGCCACAAAAAATTTCGTTCCAGGCACTTTCGTCTGAAATCTTATCACCGGAATATTTAAGTTCAGGGTGGATTGAGGAGTTAGACCCGCGGACATGCCAGAATTGGAAGCACGACAAATCTGAAATTCTCATTATGTATTTTGAACCATTTCAGTTTTTCTTCATTCAGGACGGTAAACATCGATATGTGGAAGCTCAAAAATTTAATAAACAGCAGGTATTTGACGCATATATTATTTCATCTGATTGCTGTGTTGATGCAATTCTTAATTCTGAAGGTAAACTACTTTATCGAATATTCAAAGATGTTCAATATTATTGCCAGCTTTGTAATATCTAATAATACAGCGAGCTTAAAGCTCGCTGTACATTAAAAAAAGCGGCCTTCTGCCGCCATGCTGTCTCGAATTCTAGTTGTTGTCTCTTACTCCAAATTTCTCAAAAATCTTTTCATACTTTCCTGCGTTTTTCTCCTCATCATAAATCGTCAGATTCATTACATGAGAGATATCCAGGCTTAAGATTCCGAGGATTGATTTTGCGTCAACGATATACCGTCTGTCCGGATTGCTTAAATCAGCGTTAACATCAACCTTGCTGATTTCGTTTACAAAATCTTTAACTTTACTGATAGTTTCAATTTTAATTTTTCTTGTAATCATTTTTCTCTCTCCTTTTTTGTCTTCCGGCTTCGCCGGGTGCTTATCTTCGATTACAAGAATAATATGCTAAAAAAATTTAAAAATGAAACACTTTTTGGGCGTACAAAATGGCTCTATTTTTGTTTCGTTTTTGTGTATTTTTACCAATTTCTTTCTGGTTTTATTAAGGAAAAGGACTTTTTTGAGGCTTCTTTTGTGCATTTTTACCAACCGAAAAAATTGCAGGCAACAGACCAGACGCTGCGGGCAGTATACAGGCAGCAGCATTCAGACAGCTTGCGAACAGCATGCACAGACGAGCATTTCAGCCGGCAAAAAGCAGATATTTTCCTTCCGGCGCCAGCCGCCGTCAAACATCTCGCGCCGCAGTTCATCTTTTCTTACAGAGCAAATCTCAGCCTCCCGGCCTTCAGCAACATTCATTTTTACAAATCTCTTCTATCCTAAAACCTCTTTCCTGTTCTCCAGCAATCTCACACAAAAAAACTGAGCCTTCGGCTCAGCTTTTCCCGTTGTATATAAGTTCTACTTTTCCCGGATTGTATAACCCGCAATTTTCTTCCTGCAGTACAAAGCCAAAGTGTTTAAGGATGCCTGCAAAGTCCGGCTCCTTACTCTTATCAAGCGTTATCACCGGCTTATCATTTTTCAGCCATTCAAGGCTTAACTCCATCAGCCTTCTCCCAAGACCATTATGACGATACTGTTCTGCAACATACATCGTGCATATTTTTGCCTCTTCTTTTGTTGATTTCAGGATGGTGACCCCGGCAATCTCATATTCCTTTTCGCAGACTATGATTTCGCGCTCTGGTTTTAATTTCAGGTCATCAGTAAACAAATTGCCATACCAGACAGAAAACGCCGGGTACTGCATATTTGCCTCCATCAGAAACAGATATATGTAATTGTAATACATCTGCTGCTCCAGTTTTGACAATTCAGAAAATTTAAAGTATCTTTCCATTTGTTAATTCCTCTCTTTCTTTACCGATTTTTCGGCAACATTTACATATCCAATATGCAAAAAAAAGAAAGCGAGAAAAAAATCCAAAAAAAGAGAAAGCCATTACGCTTTCTCCTCGTATTTTTTAAGCCATTCGGCGAATTCCTGTTTCTTCTGAGTCAAGGACTTAACACTGTATCCGTAAGGATACGGCTTGCTTGCATCGTGCTCGAAGAAATACCAGTCCGGGCCGGAAAATCTGTAATTTTTGTAATTATCATATTTAACAAACTTCTTCTGCTTTCCATCATACCGGCCTGTCTTGTATGACATCATAATTACAACGGCAGCCAATGCCTGCTCGCTTTCACAGTAATACCCTCCATCAATGCACCTGACACCCATTTTCCTGGCCGTCTGCTGCCATTTCAGATACTCATCATACAGAAAAGCTTCGCTTTCCTGATAAAACCGCTTTCCGTCTTCTGTAATGTAGACGGCTCTCGTTGAGAAGAGCCATCCGGAAACCTCTTCTTTTTCTTTTCTGATTGCCATACGACCACCGCCAATCAGTTAATCTGTACAAGCTGTTCATACAGCAGCAGGTCTTTGCTTCCCGGTATCATCATGTTCTCATGATAATGTCCGAAGAACCATTTTTTGTAGTCCACCTTCTGTTTCACCTGCTCAAGATACTTGTTCAGCTCATCCGGACAGTTTTCCCGAAGTACAAAGAACTTATCAGATGCCGGGCAGTCATGAGAAAAGATAAAGTCAACCTTATACTTCTCATCTTCAAGCATAGCCCAGCCGCGCTCCATTTCCATCTGTTCAGGCATCTCCTGCTCCCACCAGGAAACATGGTTTACACGGAACGTCTTTCCTTCAAGATTCCATCTTTCGGCTTCTTTGTTAGCAAGTTTTTTGCTTTCAAAATCCTCTGCCTTCAGAATTCCGCCGCTGATATCATGGCTTCTTGCCCCGCCAAAGGCGAAGCACTTGCAGCCGTCAATGTTGAAGACATAACCACGTTCCAGCATCAGGACAGACGGACGGATTTCACGCACCATCCCGCCATTCCAGGCTTTCTGCGGGTATCCGTTTAAGAGTTTCTTTTTGTCATTGTCACTCATCCCGGCATACATCCATGCGTTGATAACATCTTTATCTTCAAGACCAGTCAGGCGGTCGTAATTCTCGTGATTTCCCGGTACAAAGAGCGTCGTGAAATTTCGTGAATCCAGCCAGTCCAGGTCATGCTTTTCTTTCGGTGTTTCTCCGGCATAATTCCACACACCGCCGAAGTCACCGCAGATAACAACATAATCATTTTTTGTCATAAACTTCTGCTCAGGAAATGATTCCATGTTTAATCGGTTTATAAACCCATCAACGCTGTGGAATCCAAATTTATCAGCGCCATGAGTATCGCCTGTTACATAAATAGCCATAAAAATTCCTCCTGCCTTGTTTTTTGTTATCGTTTTTTCTTCCAAATTTTGTCTATTGAATCCCTCAAACTGCCGGTCTCCATATCGTCATCCTCTTCATCTTCATCCGGGGCTTCAGCTTCTTCTTTGGCCTCATTTCTCTTAACTGCCGCTTCAATTCTTGCGTCCTTATATTCCCTTGACTTCATGACAATCTTTCTGTATCTGTCATAAGATTTGATGTTTACATACCGGCAGTTCACTACGTCAAAACACATCTCGCCACGCGCCATTTCATACTCATTCGCGCTAACGATAATGTAGATTTCCTTATCCGGATACATTTCAAAAATCGTGTCAAATAGGCCGCGTTTCAAATCCTCAATTGCGTCAATGCTGAATCCGCTGTCAACCCCGTCAAGCAGAAGCCAGAACTCGTTAATATCCGGGGATTTCTCCATAAGGCTTCCAATCTTTGCGGCAGCTTTCTGCATGTTTAGCGCAATCTTTTCGCCCTCACTTGACATGACACTTGCTGCCACAAAGGACATATCTCCGTAAAACATTGCTTCCTGCATTGACGAATGCCCGCCATGGATTTCGTTTTCGTAACGAAACACCCTTGCTTTTTTTCTGTCTTTTTTTAAAATGTTTTCCAGCTGTTTCATCAGGGTTGTCTTCCCGCAGCCATTGCAGCCGACCAGTACAGTCAGACCCGGCTGGAAAGTGACATGCCCCTTTTTGTACAAGTAGTTCTCATCTTCATAACAATCGCGTTCAATCTTGAATCTTCTGCTCAAATTCCTTTTCCTCCAGCTTCATTGCTTCTATTTTTTTGTTGTATTTGTGTGTCCTGTTTGAAAGGCACCATGTGCAGCCACCGTGATTCCGGCATGACTGGCAATAAGCTTTTCCACCCTGATATGGCTTCCGATGTTCTTTTCCGGATGCTATTGCTTTATCCAAACTCATATCGTTATCACCTCCACTTTTTTCACATTTAATATGCTGAAAAGCTATTCTTTTTTGCTGTTTTTTGCGGATTTTTTTGGAGACTTTTTTAAAGACTTCTTTAGATTTTTCAGAAAAAACAACTGCTGCCGTCAGAGTCTTACGGCAGCAGTTTCAGATTCAGATAAAATTAACTTAGACGTATCCACACATACCAGCATACCGGTATGCCATACCTGGATTTCATCAGGCGCGATGTCGTGCTCTTTGCCGTTTGCGTCTATGATTACATGATTTTTTATGTCAGCATTTTTGATATACAAATACTTTGAACCGAAAATGGAATTGTACTGTCTTGCAAAATCCAACTCCTCCAACTCCTCCAGGATTCGCGTGTTGAATCCACGTTTCGCATAGTCGTATTTTAAGCTGTCAAATTTTGTCACCGCATTTTTTAACTCACCTTTTGAGTCCAGATGCTGCAGCAGATAGTATGCAAACCTGCCATTGGCTTCAGGCTCCATGTCGCCGCAAAACGGGATTGACATATAATTTTTTTTGTCATCAATTAATATCATGTTTCCTGTTGTCATTGCTTTTTCCTCCTGTATATTTTCCAGATACAATATGCTGAATTTTTCCTGAAACGTATCGTTTTCCGGAAAATCTGCGCAAAAAAGCAGGAATATAATTCCCGCTTTGTATCTCAGACAGCCATGATACCGCGAGCTACGCTCGCGTGTACCAGACACGGGCGTGGGTCTCCACACCCGTCGATGGACAGCTGCACATTTTCCGGCTGCATCATATCAAGCAAACCCATCTGGTTCACAATCCTGAGCCCCAGTCGTGTGTTTCTTTTTACAACTTTAAGGTTTTTAACTGCCTTTGCCACAGCATTTTTCTGCCCGAAAAGGACAAATATTTTTTTAGCTCTCGTTACTGCCGTATACAGCAGATTTCTCTGAAGCATTGTGTAATTGGCCATCGTGAGAGGCATCACAACGATATCGTACTCGCTACCCTGTGATTTATGTATTGTAATCGCATATGCGAGGATAAAGTCAGAAGCCCTGCTGTTGTCAAAACATACACGGTTACCGTCAAAATCAACGATAAATCCACGTTTCAGTCCTTCTCTTTCATCCTTATCAATATCATCATCCATTTCATCATCATTAATTCCCATCTCTGCATCCAGTTCCGGAGAAAAGATAGAAACGATTTTTCCAATATCACCGTTAAAGATGTTCTTGTCATAGTCATTGCATGTAAACATGACCTTATCGCCAAGACGCAGGACTTGTTCATTACACGGAATTACCGGTTTATTCTTAGCCGGCGGGTTTAACCTGTTCTGAATATAACTGTTCAGCTCCCATACTCCGGTATGCCCTTTTCTCATAGGTGAAAGCACCTGGATTTCATTAGCCGGAATATTATAGTATTTTGGCAGCTTGTCACATACATAATCAACAATGCTGTCTCTTATCTGTTCCTGCTCCATGTCATCAACATTCATAAAGAAGTAATCTCCTTCTTTCCTGTTTTTGAATAAAGGTATCTCTCCACGGTTAATCTTATGGGCATTTACCACAATACCGCTCTCTTCGTCCTGTCTGAAGATTGCTTTAAGACGCACCACCGGGACTTTGCCAGAATGAATCATTTCGTATAATACATTTCCACACCCAACAGACAGCAGCTGGTCAATATCTCCAACCAGAATCAGCTTCATACCGTTAGGAATAGCTTTCAAAACGGAATCCAGCAAAGACATGTCAATCATGGAACTCTCATCAATAATTAAAGCGTCTCCTTCCAGGTGGTTCGTTTCATTCTTGCTGAATTTAAAGCCGTGGCTTCCTTCGCTTTTCACCTCAAGCGTCCTATGGATTGTCATGGACTTATGGTGTGTTGCTTCTTCCATACGTTTTGCCGCACGTCCTGTCGGAGCTGCACACAATACTGATAACCCATGCTTTTTAAGCATTTTGATGATACCGTTGACAGTCGTAGTCTTTCCAGTACCGGGGCCGCCTGTCAAGATTAATACATCTGACTTGCATGCCGCAATAATGGCTTCACGCTGCTTATCTGCATATTCGCGCTTTTTTTCAAGCCCCTCTACATTGTTACCGTGCTCTTTTTTATACTTCTTTACGTAATCATCGTACTCTTCTTCTTCAAGCCTCTTTACATCAGCATCTGTCACTTCAATACATTTTGTGTTATTGGCAATCAGTTCTACAATACGTTTTGCCGCATGTTCTTCTGCCTTAAACAGATTGGTAAGATATACCGCATCATCCTCGCGGATAACACGTTTTTTACCTACAAGGCTCTCAACCGCCTTATCAATGTAAGACTTATCAAGCTTCAGAAACTCTTTTCCTTCTGCTTCTATATCCTGAATATAACTGAAGACATCTCCTTCTTTATTCATCTGTTTTAAGATATACAGCACAGCACTCTCAACACGGAACGGGCTGGTTTCTGAGATTCCATTTTTCAGTGCAATCTCGTCAGCCTTCAAAAATCCGACTCCGGTAATATCATCAGCCAGTCTGTACGGATTTTCTTTCAGCACCTTGATACTGTCCAGTCCATACTGTTTATATATCTTGTTTGAATAAGCAGGACTGATATCAAAGCCCTGGATATATCTCATAATCTGAGCAATCATATTCTGTGTCTCAAGCTTATCTTTTGCTGATACTTTTATTTTTTCTATTGTCTTTTTTCCGATTCCCCTGATACCTTCCAGCAAATGCGGCTGATATACGAGTACGTCAAACGCATTATCACCAAATTTATCAATAATAAGTTCTGCTCTCTTTGCAGAGATGCCAGCAATATTGCCATGCTTTAAATAAGCAAGCATACTTTTCTTATCCTGCGGAACAGCTTTCACATACGCTTCTGCACGGAAACCGACTCCGTATTTAGGATGTTCATCCCAATCACCTGAAACAAACAATGTATCGCCGTCTTCAACATCACTGAGCTGCCCCTTGAGGCTGCATTTCCGTAACATTTCCCCACTGTCTGCGTTATATGCCACACCGGCAAGAATCTTAAAGCCAGTTTCATTCTGATATATTACGGCTTTTGTTTCAAATCTTATTGACTCAATTTTCCTTTCTTTAATCATATGGCTTCAACTGGCATTTCGCCAGTGTTTCCTCCTTTACTTTTCTTATGCTTAATATGCCGAAAAACCTCAAAAAAATAACGTTTTTTGCGATTTTTCTTGCGTTTTTCTAAAAAAACACCGGCAGAAAAAATCTGCCGGCATAATTTTATGAAAAATGGTCAATTGTTGAAACTGCATGGATACAGTGTATTTGCACACTTATCATAGCAGAAAACGGTTGTAGACAACAGCTTTCCTTCAGTTTTGTCAAAGCGTTTCAGTATATAGTCAAGCGTATCGCCAGTTAAGTCACCGAGTGGCTCATCCGCGCCAAGGACAACAACCTCGTTTGGCTGCAGTTCAAGCACAAAGACTTTATCCTGTCCTAATGCTGTCGCAGTATTATACAGCATGCCGTCACATAAGATTGATGCACAGCTTACAAAGGGCGCATCAGATGTGATAAGTAACGCATTCTGTTCAGCGAAACTAATCTTTTCAAGTCTGACTTTTTCCTTAATGTTTGCAAGCGCCGCATCATTGATTTCATTCTCTGTCACCTCAAAGGTTTCAAATGCTTTCAGTGAGAGGAACGGAAATTTGTCTGACAGGATTAATCCGTCATACTTATGAGCCAGCGCATCATCTACATAATACACCAGATGCATACCAAACACAGGAAGATGTATTACCTTCTCAATGTCGTATCCACCAAGCATCTCATCAGTGATGAATGCCGGATAAACACTTTCAAGCAGTTCTGAAGGGTCTGCACTGGTTCTTGCCGGCTGTGCAAAGAGTTCCCTAAAGAAATCAAAATTCTGCTTTGGCTGTTCTGGCTGCTTCGGCGGCTGTTTTGACAGCTTTGGATATGAACCGCATGTGCAATCCTTACCACAACCTCTGCAGGCATCAGTTTTATCACCTGTCTTATCGTCTGCTGCCATATTATAAACAGTAGAGTGCATATCTTCCGGAAGGTCAATTCCAAAAAGATTTTTAATAAGTCCTTTTGCTGCCTTTTCAGCTTCCGCTACATCATTTCTTGTATATTTAGATGTATTTTTACGCGGTTCACTTGCTGGTGCTGGCTGATTGTAAGCACTCTGACGTTCCTGACGCTCCAGGTCTGCCTTAAGAAGATTGGCAAGAAAATCATTTGCCTCATCGTCGCTCATGTTAAACATATTCTTGACAAGACGAGCAGTGTCACCAGGTTCTGGTTTTTTAACCTGCTGCTTTGGAGCTTCTGCACCTCTGGTTCTGACATCAAACTCTTTCATGAGCTCCGCAACTGATGCATCATCAGCATTCAGGACATCTTTCATAAAACCTGCGATAGCAGCTTTTGCTTCTTCCGGGCTGTCAAAAGAGCCTTCAAATAACGGAGCGCCATTCTGTCCAAAGCACTTAATCTGCATTTTGCCTCCCATATCGTCAGGCATCGGCTGCTGTGTCACACGTCCAGGCTGAGTTCTCATCTGCGGGCGTGGAATCTGCGGCTGAACCTGCTGTTCCAGCTTCGGATTCGGCATTTCAGCTTTCTTCTTCTGCACTTCGCTTGTGATAGCCTTATACAGCACATCAGCAAGCTCTGTAACGTCATGGTCAGCACCATACTTCTGCCACAGTAATGTGACATCTGTTGAAGCCTTGATTCCGGCCTCTTCATAGATGATACCGATGCGACCGTTGTTCTCACCAAGACGGCAAGAAATTCCTTTCTGTGCAAGCAGCGCTACCATAACCTCTGAAAACTGTCTTAAGTCTAAATTCTTCATATTCTTTTTCTCCTTTTCTTTGTTGGTCAGGAGTTATTCTCCTGCCGTATTTTTTTTGTACAAATTTAATATGCTGGAAAAATATATAAACAAAAAATTTTTTTTCGGATTTTTTTGCACCTCCAAATCCGTCATATTGTATTTGTAGATTAATGCCTGAAACGGCAGAATAAAGAAAGGAAGAAAAAATATGAATAACAATTTAATATCATTTAACCCACGCCAGGATGTGTTTTTGTATTTTGACGGGCCAGACCTTAAAAACTGTGTTGACATTGATATTAAAGACGGCGCTGATACGGTTGTGTTTGATGGAGGAAATTCACAAATCAGTATTAACTTAAGGAATGTGAATAAGCAATTTCCAGACGTGAAGACTATTGTCATCAATGAGGACGTAATAGAAATAAATATTTCAAATTTTATGTTCCCTAACGTGAGAAATGTTGTATCTCACAGCCAGTATTTCTACAGCGGAAGATACCTTATCAGCAGCGTATATTTCTCAGATGTATTGAGAAACGTTTTTTGCATCAGACCAGGGGAAGATATTGAGGGGATAACTGCAGATACTATTGAAGACTATGCATTTGAGGGGTGTATGGAAACCGATGGTTTCTTTGGCGGGACAATGTCTTATGAATTCAGCGAGAAAGCATTTGCAGGCTCTGCATTTTTAAACCTGCCGCCGCATAACGGACTTATTGTAAAAGATGGTATAATATTTGCCATTGATGACGATGCAACTGAAATCTCTGTTGACGAATTTACAGATGCTCCCCACAAATACACTGGCTTTTATTCAATGCCTGTGGATTTGGATTTGAAGCACGTTAAAAAAATGATATTGCATCATTTAAACCATGCTGAATCAATGACAGTATTTCCGGAGACAGTCGTGATAGCAGACGAATCTGATGCGACCAGAAGACGACGCAACTACTGCGGCGTATTAAACGACAAAAGAATTAAAAACTTTGAAGTCAAGTCTGATTCACAGTCATTTAAAGTGATTGATGGTATCTTATATTCAAAAGATGGAAAATATCTGCTTAAATGCCCGCGGGGTAAAACAGGACACGTCTCTATACCTGAAGGAACCAAAACGATAGGGGTAGAAGCATTTCGTGGATGTATGATTTCATCTGTATCACTGCCGGACTCACTTACTGAGATTAAAGGCAATGCGTTTTCATGCTCTCTGATACAGAAGATTGACTTTGGCCACGGAATTACAAGTTTAGGCGATTATGAGGCTCATGTATTCTCACACTGCAACGACCTTATACATGTCGAAATCCCTTCCAACATAGAAACAATTGGAAATGGAGCGTTCTTTAGCTGCAAGAATCTTGAATCCGTGAAGATACATGAAGGTGTGAAATGGATAAGAGACTCAGCTTTCGCTGAATGTGACAACCTGAGAAGTGTAGAGCTTCCATCATCAGTTGAGTATATCGGAGACAGCAGTTTCATATCAACAGAAACGCTCAAAGTTGACTCTGTTTTTGGAGGTTTATTATATGCATTTACCGGGTCATATGATGTTGATTTTGATGTCAAAAAGCTTATCATCAAAGATAAGACATATTACCTTCCATTGGTATTTAACCCAAAACAGCAGTATTTTTTAAACAGATGCAACAAAGCGTCTGAATTTCCAGACAGACAGTTCTACAAAGATGCAGCCTGCACGGAATTAAAGCAAAATACAGCTTTATATCTGTATGAAAATCATATAGACGACAGCGACGAAGTGAAGAAATACCTTAAACGGTCATCAAAACAGATAGCATACCGCCTTTTGGATGCAAACAAAGATGATAAACTTGTGAAGTTTCTCCGGCTCGGGTTATTGTCAAAAGCTTCTTTAAACGAGCTGCTGCTCAGTTCAAGGGAAAAAGATAAAGCGAGTATTTCGTCTTATATTCTTGAAGAGCTGGATAAGTTCAGCCAAAGCACTTTTAGATTGTAATATATTTTAACTTCAACAGCCCCAGAAAATACATCCGGGGCTGTTTTTTTTGCTTATATTTTTTTGTTTTTGCACTCTTTTTTCAGCCTACGCCATTTTCGCTTCCATTACCCGCTCTTCTGCTTCTTCTTTGGAATCGAACCAGTCCACCCAGATATCTTTGCTCCTGGTTTCCGTAAAACTGTTTTCAGGCTTCACAGCAGCACGGACTATATCAGTTATCGCGCAGGAAACCCGGCCATCATTGTCAATTGCAGTCGTGACACTCCAAAACGTCTTTATTCCTGCCGGCAGCAGTTCATAGTCAGCGGCTTCTTCCGGGGACAATTCCCTCATGTAATCCACATACCCCCAAGCCTCGCATCCAACTTCGTCGCAAAACATTTTTGTCTCAAAGTTTTTGACTTCATACACCCCTGCACGCGGGCAGCAGCCAGGCATTAACGGTCTTTCTGTACTGTAATATCTGAATGTTTTCTTATCTGCATTTTCTCCCATATGCCATCAGCCTTTCTTGTTTTTTATTATTCTTTTGCCTTATTTTTTTTGCTTTTTTATTTTCTTTATCATACCACACTGCAGAACAAACCTCAAATTTTCAGCGAAAAAAAAGAGCCGCATGCAACTGCGGCTCTCTCAATATCCAGCGTTTAGCTCTCTTTCAGCCCAAAAATAGACTTAAATTTCGCATAATTGTCACTTCGTCCTCTGTTTAAGATAGAGAAGTACACGGTTTTGAAATGATAATTATATGTATCCAGGCATTTCTTAAAATACTTGGCGACGACTGCCGCATCCTGTCCAAACACCCCGCAGCCGAACGCTCCAAGGATTAATGTCTGTACTTTATTCTCCTCTGCCACATCCAGAACGAACTTGATTCGTCTAAGCAGCTCGGCATTGTTTTCGTCCACCTCAACCCCTGCATATTTTCCGGCTGCAGAAAAGTTTGGTGCAGCACATGTAATGACATCAATCTTTACCTGCTCCGGCTCTGCACCGTAGACGCATACACTGTCATCCAGAAAGATGACATCTTCGGAATATAACGCGCGGTTAGTGTAAAGAGCGCGGTTGTTATGTACCCTGTTCCACTGATAATACACCGGAAACTGCTTTAATACATTATACAGTGTAGATGCATGGCACAGGCATTCTTCCTGCGCGGAAGAGCCTTCCATAAACTTGCCGCCCGGGTTTTTATAGCTTGCAAAATTCAGTACTGCTGTCTTTCCGTCTCTATGCTGAATGGCAGATTTTACGGAATCAAGCTTGTCAACAATGATAACCGGTTTTGCAGCCTCTGCTGTTTCGGCATCACCAGCCAGGTCAAACTCATTTTCTCTTTTTACTGCTGCCGCAACTGCAATGCCGTCACCGCCATAAGTTTTTGTATTTCTAACGCATTCTTCAATTTCGTCTTTAAAACCTGCCTCCATCATTTTATAATGGCTTACAGCCTTTTCTTTTAACTCGTCTTTTCTATTGAAGTAAACACTCATATTTTTTTCTCCTGTTTTTAATATTTTTTTGTTGCATATACAATATGCTGAAAAGTTACTCCTCTGACATTTCTTTTGCGGATTTTTCAGCCTGGCATTTTTTCTTGATTTTTTTGATTATTTTTTTCGTTGTTTTTCTCGGGTTTCTAAATCCATGTTCATCACGGAAAATCCATGTCCTGTCAACTACTGCGCCAAACCATTTTTCAACCAGTGCGTCAATCGGTGTCTCTGCAAACTCTGCTTTCTCCTCATCAGACATAATCGCATAAAAATCATCCATGCACTGTTTCTTGCTAAACCTTAATTTCGTGCTTGGCTCAATTGCATTGGAATACATGATTGTTTCAACCGGAATCCTAACCTGCTGCCCTTCAAGGCTTTCAGGCTTCTGATGGACTGTTTTATATCCGTCTGTCACAGTAATAAAGCCGTCTTCCACACTAACCAGCCTGCAGTTATGGAAGTCAACAAAAATATCTTTATCGTCTTTTTTGGTCTTTATTTTGAAATCCAACGAATCGCCGGGGATATATACAGACTCCAGCTTATTACATCCGGCAATTCCTTCAATCCGGTCTTTGTATTCATACAGCTTGCCGTTTTTCACTACCCTCGCGCCAGCTTCAAGCTGGATATTCTTGTCCTGCTCCTGATTGAAAGCCTTGATTGACTTATCAATAAAATCTTTAACCGTGTTCACAAAGGCCATAAAATCTTCACGTTTCAGCATATCAAACGAAACGAATGCAGCCCCGCCAGTATACGGCGAAAATCTCGGGTCATTCCCGCTTCCGACATCAACCGTGAACCAGTCAATCTTTTCGTCCTCGTCAATCCTTACGGTTCTTGCCAGCCTGTAAATGTCTTCGTTGATAATGCCAGCCGTATCAATGCTTTTTTTGTACCATATAATACCGTCAGAATCCGGAATCTGTGTCTTCTGCCATGTGCCACCGTCAAAATCATCTTTCAGCAGCTCTTCTGCCATACCATTAACACATAACAGCGCCTGGAAGTCACAGGCGTATGAAATAAATTCTCTTTTCCATTTCTTTTTGTCATTTCTTCTGTATACGGTCATTGTGTAATAATAGTACAGAATATCTTTTACACTTTTAGCATGTACTACCGACTCCCAGGCCTGGATTGAAGGCTCCGAAAATTCAACTTTGACATCATCATATATCCATGTAGATTTAATTTTTTTTGACATATTTTTTCCTCACTTATTTTTTTCTTACATACAATATGCGGATTTTTTTGCAAAAAAATATTTTTTTACAAAAAAAATCGGCGGGAATTTTTCCCGCCGTGAATATCAGATACGAAATGTATGTTCAGGGTTATTGCTTTTGGTTTCATTTTTGTTTATTCTCTCAAGCACTTCCGCTGCCAGTATCGGCATATTGTTGTCATTTGCATACTCCAACACGTAAAGCAAAGTGTCATCAGAAAGCATATCAAGCCTTGTGTAATTGGCAAGAACCTTTTCTTTTTTTGCCGCAGATGAATTCCTGCCACATACATATTTGACAAGCCTCAGACTATGCTGCTGCAGGAAAGTTTTGGCCGCATCATTACTGTTGTCCATCATATACATCTTTTCAGCCATAATTTCTCTTGCATCATCGTTGTTTCCAAGCATGAAGGAAGAATCAATCTGTGACTTCATTTCAGCTGAACCGTTAGCAAAGTATCCTCTGCATGCTTTATGCAAGAGCGTTTCGTCTCCGTGCATTGTAAACGCATAAGCATAAGGCAGAACGGTCATTCGGTCGCCAATGGTTATTTTTACCACGGCTTCCACGCTGTTTTTAAAAACGGTATCAATAATACTGTCATCATATTTATCAGTAGTCAGCTCCTTTATGTTTCCAAAGCTATTCTGCTGCAGATGTACCCTGTCAGAAACTATTACTTTTTCGATATCACATCTTCTGAATGCGCCTTCATCAACACAGCATAAATTGTCTTTATCTGACGGCAAAAGAACTGCTGTTCCAGGAATCGGTTCTTCACCTTCAAAAGAGACGCTTTCAACGCCGCTTTCATAAAAAGCATACTTTTCAATTACCTCCATCTGATGAGGGATGACAATTGATTTAAGCTCACGGCAATTCATAAAAGAGAACCATCCAATCGCTTTTATCCCTATTCCGAAATCAATCTTTTTCACCGTACTTGATGCAAAAGCATCATTTTCAAGCTGAATCAGCGTTGACGGGAATGACACGGAATCTATATGGCAATGCTTAAATGCATTGGCTGCAATCACCTCAGTTCCTTCAGGAATAGCGACATGTCCTATTTTACCCTGCGGGCATTTTAAAAGTCTCTTTCCATCATAAGAATACACAATGCCATCTATGCTTTTGTATGTCTTACTGTCATCAAAAATATTGATATTCTCAATTTCTTCCCGGCCACACAACTCAACAATAGAGTCAATTGTTAATCTTGAGGCCATTTCTTCTTTTGTCTGGTATACTGATTCACCAAGATTGCCGCATATATTAACCGTTTTTGGAAGCATATTGCACCTATACAGTAGCTGTACTGTCGAGCCCCTGTGTACTGTAATCTGCTTGATTTTCTCAAATGGAAGATGATTTGCAATGGCATGCAAATCTTCATCTTCGTCAGGGAATACCACATTATCACATTCAGTATCAACATCAAAGGCCATTCCGTTGATGCATTTTACACCATTTACAAACGGCAGCCTGCCTATCGCAGAATTATTAAAGGCCTCCCTGTTGTATGTATTGATTCCGTCAGACCCGGTGACATTCAACGTCTCGCTGCCCGAAAACGCAAAATCTAAAATAGCAGAAATGCCACTCAAATCTGCAGTTTCATCAGGTTTTAAACAAAACGTATTGTAAAGACTAAAATCCCCATGAAGCCCTCCACAGAGCATACTTCCTTCCCTGTAAAAATTCTTTTCAGATGTAACTTTTCTGACGTTCGGGAACATCTCGTTTGATATTGATATGACCCCTGCATGCTCACTGATATGCAGTTCTTTTACGTCAGGGAATACTTTTTTTGAAAGCTTCAGAAAAAAATCATAATAGTCTCCAAATATTACCTTTTCCACTCCCGGTTTAACATCAATGTCAATACAATCTCCATAATCTCCATTTTCATCATCAGCAATAAAGCAAACATCGTTCTGAAAATACACATATTCTATCATAATTTTCGCTTCCTTTCTTTATATTCCGGCAAGCCGGCATTTTTTACACATACAATATGCCGGATTTTGCCGGCAGCAAAACCAATTTCTGTAATCTGCAGGCTTTTTGGGCACAAAAAAGCGCAAAAAACCGCTTAAAATGCGGTTTTTTCTTGACTTATTCCACTTTATCCGTGATATAATATACATGTGAAACTCCCACATCTAAAAGCAGACACGTCAAGAAAGGATATTGTTATTATGACACGAAGCGAATTTGTGGAACTTATAGAAGAAAAAACAAAGAAAGAACTGGCAGGCTGGCAGAATCTCAAAGATACAAAAATTTCAGTTATCAAACTGCCGCTCCAGGGGAAATCCCTATATATAATTGAAGCTGACTATGCCGACAGGACAGTCAGCGTGAATTTAAGCAAATACTATAATTTATATGAAAACGAAATAACAAACACCAGCAGCACGCCGGACGATGGCATATCGTTCATGGACGTAATCGCCAATCAGATTGTTTCTGAAATACAGGAAAAACTGACCGAACCAGATGAACTTACCGAAGATGACATTTCAGACATGCGAAGCGACATTCTGGAAAATACAGTCATCGGAATTGTAAACAAAGACCACCCGATAGCAAAGCACGATTTTCTTGTGTACAAAGACATCTACGATATGCGTTTTATATATTACTCTGATTATACAGATTTGGGTCTTCCTGTTATAGACACGGCAAGAAGGAAAGAAGAGTTAAAGCAATACGATATACCATTTTCAGAGTTGGACACCGAAGCATTAAAAAACACGGAACAGGCGCACCCGGCATGCATAACACAGTCAGAGAAACATGGACGCACTGTCTGCCATATAACATCAGGAAATGAACCTTTTGGCGCTGCCGCCCTGTTTTATCCGAATACATTAAGCAAAATAAGCCGTATACTTCCCGGCGATTTCTTCCTGCTTCCATACAATACGCATGAATTCTATGCGATTAGCTTTACAAACGAAGAAAAAGAAACATTAAAAAAATCACTAAAAAAAGCCCTCTCTGAAATCAATCAGAAAATGCGTGAGTCACATATGCAGGATATGATTTTGTCAGAGAACATATATGTATATGATTCGGAGGGAGGAAGCCTGCAGGCGGTTTAAATTTGCGAAATACGCAGCTGCAGGTAGATTTTACACCAATAGTGTCGTTTTAACGACATTGTAAAAAAGCAGAGCCATCAGCTCTGCTTTACTTATTTTTTACAACGCGAATTTCTGTTTTTCTGCCGGGTATTTCCCAAGCATATTCAGTGCATACGCCGAGATTTCCGTATACTCTTTCTTAATCGCAACATCAAGGATATATTCGCAAGCCTCTGCCGTCATAAGCCCAAGCTTAATAAAATTCATAATCTCCTCTTCTGTCCTGTTATTTGTTACAAAGTTCTGAATGATATGCCTGCTATGGCTATAGATATACTCTTTGGCAACATCATTTGATTTGTCCCGTAAATACATTTCAATCGCCATAAATTCCCTGTCATCTTTTTTACCGAAATACATAAACATACTTCTGACTTCATGCATAACTTTTTCAGGAACAGTTTTGCTTGAAAAATACATATGCAATACTGCATCAATATTTGAGAAGGTGATGGAATTATCAGCATATTTTGGAATCAACGCCGAGCGTTCATTGATTATAATGTCAGTGAGACATATGGAGCACCCAGTACTTTTATCCATTTCTTTTTTGATATACGAAAAAGGAATTTTTCTGTCAAGAGACTTCATTACTGATGATAACAAATCCGTATCATACCGGCGTGCAATAACAGTATCAGTCCCGAAGAATGCATCCTCAGATATACTTTTCAGCGACTCAGGAAGCTTCACCGTCTTTATCGGACATCCATTAAATGCATTGTTACTAACTGAAACCAAGCCTTCACTTATGCAAATCTCGTTTACTGCACTGTTTTCAAAAACCCTTGAACCAATAGATGTTACCTGTGGAGGTATAATGATTGATTTAAGATTATCACACGAGGCAAAACACTGTTTCTCAACATCACTGCCAATCATTTCAAGCCCTGTTCCAAAATCAACCTTTTTAAGGTTCTTGCAGTAGAAAAATGCCATAAACCCAATCTTTTTTAATGTAGATGGAAAATGCACTTCTTCTATACTTCCAAGTTTGAATGCATTCCTTGCAATCTCCTCAACTCCTTCCGGGATATCTACGCGTCCAGTCCTGCCTGTCGGGCAGGCTATAAGGCATTTACCGTCAAGTGAGTATACAATACCGTCAATTGTTTTATACTGGCTTGAGTTGACAATATTGACATACGATATATTTGCAAGCAGCAGGTTCTTAAGCTCATACCCCTCAACAGACATTACCGTCACTTTCTTTGGCATTGCCCTTGCCGTCATACTCATATCGTAGACCGTTGAAGCCTGGCTGACCGTTACGTTTTTGACATGGCTCCAATCCAGGCCGCTGATAATCGTACTGATATTGATTTCATCATCCGGAATCACAATGTTGTCACATGTGCTGTCAATACCGATAAGCATACAGCCAACCATCCTGACACCATTTTCAAACGGCAGCCGTTCAACAGCTGAATTATTAAAAGCCCCTTCGCTGCATATGGATACACACTCAGTATTGATGATATTGGTAGACTCGCAGCCATTAAAAGCATCTGCTGCAATTGAATCAATCCCGTCAAGGTCAATGACCTCACCGGCTTTTTTGCAGAATGTGTTGACTAAAATTGTACCGTCATTTTCTTCAACTAACATATCGCCGCCGTAAAATTCCGGGCTGTCAGATGTGATTTCTCTCACATTCGGGAACATTGAGTTCTTCATACTGATGTAGTATACATTTTCGTTAATATGCATCTTCTTTACATTCGGAAATACCTTATCCACCTCATCCCAGAACGCATCCCCGGCATCATCCAAATCAATCTCCAGCTCTTCAACATCATCATCAATGTCAATATCTTCGCATACGTCGTTATCGGTATACCAAAAAGACGCGCCACCATGCTTTACTTCTCTCATTTTTTTCATAAATTTCATAAGTTTTTTCCTTTCTTTTTTATTTTGTCGTTTACAATATGCCGAAAATGAGGGTATAAGAAAAAGAGGACAGTGTTTTTGTCCTCTTTTATTTGCCGGCAAGCAGGCTTGGCAGGCCGTATGTTTCTTTTCTATTTCTTTTCTGTTTTTGTTCTTACTGCCTGGATGATATCCTGTCTGTCATCCTCATCCACGAAATTCCAAATTTCAGAATTCCTGTTAATGGCTCCGATAATACTGTCAGACGGCATTCCGGTTAACATATATTTCTTTCTGAAGAAACACTGCATGTCTTCCATCATCATGGTGCACTGATACCACACGGAGACCTCATTCAGTGAAATATATCCAAAAGCATATTTTTCTTCAAGTTTTTCTTTCATTTCGGCTAATGTTTTCCAAGCCTCGTCTGCCTGTCCTGTCTGTATCATTCTATTGGCCAGTTTAATATTGTACATTCCATCTGCCACAGGCTTTCCACTGCGTTCCTGCAGCGGGCATCCTACCATTCGCTGATACCACATCCAGCCAAACATCCAATCATGTCTGTCGAGCTCGTAATATTCGCCAAGAACATAGTACACAAAATCAGCATACACAACGCCCTTTTCGCGTTCAGTTACCTGCTGCAGGTACTGCTCCGCCTGCGTTTCCGTGTCCGGATTCCTGAGTCCAGTCAGTCCTGCCAGCACATAAGCAGCTGTAAACTTACTGTCTTCCTCGCATAATTTAACTGCTGCGTCCATCAACTTACCGTCATCAAAAACCGCAATCCTTCGGCTTTTAGTACACATCTTATTAACCTTCCGGCAGCAGTTCATGTATGCATATCTTTGCTGAATGCATCCATCAAATGGTAGTTTATTGCAGACCGACAGCCAATCATCCAGCCTGTCCGGTGCCACACGCCATCGCAACATAAAATCCAGATACGCCACATCTTCGTCAACAAAAATGTCATATGTATCTGCTAGGTCATCTCCTACCGTCTCGAGAACTTTTGTTTTGGCTTCTTTTCCAAATTCTTTTCTTTTTTCTCTATCTGACAAGTTTGTATCTGCTGGCACGGGAAATTCAACAATACTCTGATTTGAGTATGTTTTTAATGCTGCCTTTGCATTGCTCTGGTGTGTCATCAATATGATACAATCAAAACCAAAACAATCAGGGAAGCCTGAGTTTCCTGCATGCTGCGGCATTGCATAGTCGTAAGTATAAATGCCGCAAAGTTTGAAAAACTGGCAAACATATTTTGCCGGAATTAACTGGTCTTCATCCCGAATCATTATTACGGAATATGTCATTTTTTTTGCCCTCCTTTATTTTTCTTACATATACAATATGCTGGATTTTTACAAAAAAAAAGACAGCGAAAAATCGCTGTCAGAAATTCTCCTCTGCAAATCTCTCACACTTATCAAACGATTCATCCCCTCTTACGAGGGGCAGACACTCAGTGTTTATCGACGGGCGGGGAAACCCCGCCCGCGCTCTGCACTCAGCCTTGCGGCTTCGTTTGTCAGCCCTTGCGGGCTTGGTACACGCGAGCGTAACTCGCTGTATCATGTGGCTTTCAGCCGCCTTAAACACTTCGTTGAACAATCTGCGAATCATTTCCTCTACATTTAATATGCCGAAAAAATATTTTTTTTACTACTTTTTTTAAATATTTTTTTAATCATCCAGATTCCATCAGGCACAAAAAAACAGCCCTGCAAAAAATGCAGGGCTGCAACTAAGCAGCAGCAGAATTATTCTTTTCGTGTGGACTCAAGCCAGGAATAATACGCCCAATCAACGCATTCTCCCTCTGTCTCTCCGTTCCCTTCGCAATATCTGTTGTATGCCTGCTCAGCAAGCTCTTTCGCCAGGTTTTCGTCAGAAATTTCACAACGGTTCATCAGTTCTGATTCCATAAAACTTGTCACAAACTCGGCATTTGCTGCAGCCAGCTCTTCTGATGTTAACTCGTACTCTCTTCCGTCTCTCACAATTTTCATATTATTTTTCCTTTCTACTTTTTTTGCATTTTTTCAGAAACAAATTTAAATCGCCACCGGAATATTCTTAATCTGTGGATGTGTCTGATAGTTCTCAACAATTAAGTCATCAACCGTAAAGTCGTAGAAATTCCTTACATCCGGGTTCAATCTTACCACCGGAGCCGGCAGCGGCTCGCGCGTCAGCAATTCCTTGATAATATCAACATGCCGGTCGTAAATGTGTGCATCAGCAATCATATGCACCAACTCGCCCGGAATCATATCGCATACCTGAGCAATCATCATTACCAGCAATGCATACTGACATACGTTCCAATTGCCGGCAGCTAAGATATCGTTAGAACGCTGATTCAGAATGGCGTTTAAGACCAGCTTGTTGGAGTCTTTATCCTGAGTGACATTAAATGTCATGCTATAAGCACACGGATACAAATTCATCGCGTGAAGGTCTGCGAAATTGTAGATATTCGTCATAATCCTGCGGCTAAACGGTGTATTTCTTAAATCATAGATGGTTTTGTCAACCTGGTCCATGCTCCACGGCTCGCCTGGTGTTTTAACTGCATACAAACGTGCGACATTTCCGTCATCATCAGATGCGACGAACATCTCAGTACCAAAACCAACTTGCTCGTATTCACCATCCGGAAATGCAGCCCGCAGTCCTTCAAGTGTTACGTCCTTACACTGGAATTTTTTCTCAAGCTGATAACCGTATGCTTCACCAATGCTGCCATCCTCATCAGCCCAGCTGTCCCAAATGTGACTGTTTAAGTCCTGAATGTTATTGGATTTTTTCTGCCAAATCCACAGGATTTCATCCATTGCGCTTCTCAGTGCAGTCTTTCTCAGCGTCAGCGCCGGAAATTCTTTTCGCAGGTCGTACCGGTTACATACACCAAATTTTTTGATTGTGTATGCTGCAGTGCCATCCGGCCAATGTGGTCTGACTGCCTCCCCGCGGGTATCAGTTCCGTTTTCCAGAATGTCCTGACACATATTTTTAAATACTAAATCTGCATAACTCATTTTTTTTCTCCTTTCTTATTGCTTTTTTTGATTTTTGTTTTTGCAATAGTAATATGCTGAATTTACTGAAAAAGAAAAAACCGCCAAAGATTTGGCGGCTTAATCGGCATGTTATTTTGCTCCATGATGCACATCCGAAATCCTGGTGATGTGTTCAAGCCAAAACTTTTCATCATCAGTATAATATTTTTTCTTTCTCCACTCTTTACAGTAATGAAAATCTTCAATATGTGTTTGAAGATGTGTCCAGAAATCACAACCGCATATGTTTCTGGACTATGAAAACCTCCTTTCCAGACTTTTACATACTTACAAATCTTATTATATTTCCGAAACTCATCTGGCTTTGCATATGGCTGCAGTAAAAGAAAGGGGTTCCCTTCTTTATCAACAAAACCAATTTCGTGGTCAATTAAATTTCCAAGGCCAGGAAGCAGACTGCAAAGCTTATGTAAATCCCATTTAAACTCATAATTAAAGAAATATTGAACTTTCCAGCTCTTTACAAACTCATCTAAAGTTTTTATTCTGTACTTTTTAATTTCTTCCGGTTTGGTCTGTTCGTAACTCCTTTTTATTTCTTCCGGTGTAGAAATGTATAATCCCCTATATGCTCCGTAATGAAAGTCTGATGCCATAATTTAATTCCTCCAATCTTTGTATTTTTTTTGGCACTATTAATATGCTAGAAAAACAACTCAAAAAAAGACACAGACAAAAATTTTACCTATATTTTTTCAATAATATTTTTGTATATCTATTTTTATATCTACTGATTATCAGAAATCAATGCTGCTTCATATGTAATATCACCCTTTAATAATCCGTTATATGTATATAGACCATAACTATTCAGTTTGCCTTTTTCGCGAACGTCTGACCTGTCATATGGAAGAAACCAAGAACCTTCAGTTCCATACCTGTCGCCATCTTCATAAGCAAGCTTAAGTAAAAAATCTTTCGTTTCGTCAACAGTTCCATTATATCGAAAACTCTTTTTTTCACCAGTTCATTTGTTTACAACCTCAATTTTCCAATTGTATTTTTGCATATTTTTTCTCCTTATATTTTATCCCCTCTAACGAGGGGCAGACAATCTCTGGCGAGACATATCCGTCCATACAGGCGATTCATCCCCTCGTAGGAGGGGCAGACACTTAGTGTTTATACGGCTTTCACCTGCCACAAATGCCTCGTTGCGTAATCTGGATAAATGCTATTTTGTCTCAGCATACATTATCGTTTGGCGGGAGACCGCGACCAGACTTGCTATAAGGAAAGAAGTATTATAAGCAATCTGGCCCTGAACAATCTGGCTGTCCGCCAGTTTAGAGATTACTGGACGTTTACGGGGAGTCAGAAGCCCCGTCCACGCTCTGCGCTCCGATTCCATCGTCGTTTGTTTGTCAACCATTGCAGGCTTGGTGATGACTCGCCGTTACCGGCTCGTTACCAGAATAAATATAACAACTCCGGCTTTTGGTCAGGGAGTTATCTACAAATCATTTTCTCTATATTTAATATGTCGAAAAAATATTTTTTTTGTCGTTTTTCTAAATATTTTTTTAGATTTCTTAGTTGTTCTTTAGTTGCTCTTTTAGTCTATTTTTAACATATCTTTTTCATTGCCACCTTCCAAGCACTCCAACAAAAAGGCTGCTGCTTCAACGTTTTCGTTTTCAGAATACTGTTCCAATATACTTTTTACCTCTTCGCTTGATATAAGATTATATCCAAAAAATTCTTTTACTTCTTCATAACGTTTATGCTCAATCAGATTCTTAACATATTCGCATACGTTATCTCTACATGCAGCATTTCCAAACGTCATGCCTGACCTGTATTTAATTTCTTCTGTTTCATGCCAACCTTTCTTTTCAACATTTATTAAGGACGATTTAAGTAAAACATATGGCCTGCCGTCAATATCAATATACTTATTAGTGCCGTCATCGTTTTGAATGTAATATTAGTGATACGCCATCCTGTACGCTAATTTTATGTATATTTTTATCCATTTTTTAGTCCTTTCGTTAAATTAAGGCATCAGGGCTGCCATAAAGCAGCCCCGACACTCAATTTCTACCTTTACGCCACTCCCAGCTCTTTCATCACTCCCATAATCTTCTCTTCCGCTACCGCTTCATCAGCCTTCAGTTCTCCCAGCTTCTTCACAACTTCTTCCGCTGTCATCGGCTCTTTTTCTTCATCAGCGTCATTTACATATCTCGGGATATTCAGGTTATACCCGTTCTCTTCAATCTCTTCCATACTTGCGACCTTTGCAAATCCTGGAATATCTTTTCTTTCGCCATATGCAGCCACAATCTTTTCAATATTCTCATCTGTCAGCACGTTCTGCTTCTTTCCGGCCTCAAACTCTTTTGAAGCATCAATGAATAAGATGTTATCCGCATTCTCTCCCCTATTACTCTTTAACACCATCAGGCAGACCGGGATGCTGGTTCCGTGAAACAGGTTTCCCGGCAGCATAACAACCGCATCCACCCGGTTCATAGTTTTTGCGATATATTTTCTGATTTTATCTTCTGCTCCGCCTCTGAACAGTACTCCAGCCGGCAGCAGTACAGCAACACGTCCATCTTCATCATCCATGTGATACATCATGTGCTCCAGAAAAGCGAAGTCCGCATGCGCTTTTGGTGCCAACTTTCCGGCTCCGGAGTATCTCGGGTCATCTTCAAAACTCTTATCAGAAGACCATTTCAGGGAATACGGAGGATTGCAGACCTGCACGGTCATTTTGATGTCGTTTCCGTTCTTATCTTTGTAACAGTCATTTGTCAGTGTATCGCAGTTGTACAAGTCAAACTTATCCCACGGCACGTTATGCATAATCATGTTCATTCTTGCCAGGTTGTATGTAGTAGAGTTTTTCTCCTGTCCGTAGATATGACCGAAGCCATCCGGCAGGTGTTTCTTTGCTTCAAGCAGCATTGATGCAGAGCCGCAGGTGCAGTCAGCAATATTTTTTGCTTCTTTCAGCCCATATGTAGACAGTTCAACACACAATTTACTCGGTCCGACCGGTGTGAAGAACTCGCCACCTTTTTTTCCTGCATCACTTGCAAACAGACCAATCAGAATCATGTATGCTGTACCGATGAGGTCATATTCTGGATGCTCCATATCAAAGTCAATATTATTTACACGCTGCATCACATTACTGATGATTGCAGTTCTATCAGCCACACTTGCACCCAGTTCTGTACTTTGCAGGCGGAGGTCATCAAACAGCCCGTCAAATACTTTTTCAGATGCTTTTGAAGTATTTTTTGGCAGTTCTTTAATCGCAAGTTCCAGGTCTTCAACAGTAAACACTTCATCGCCGCGTTCTTTATTGATTTTTTTAATCATTGTACTGAACAGGTTTTCTGGCTTGATGTAGTATCCAAGGATGTCAGAAATGTATTCATACACTTCTTCAGCGGTTGTTCCTTCAACAGCACCATTGCAGGCTTCTTCATATGTACAGCCATCATCCTCAAATGTCTCTTTCGCCGTTGCCTCCACCTTTTCAGACAGGAAGCGGTAAAAGATAATGCCGAAGATGTAATCTTTAAATTTGCTGGAATCGATATTTCCTCGCAGCGCATTTGCCATTTCCCACAGTTCAGATGAAAGTTTATTTGCTTTTTCGCTATAGTTCTGATTCTGAGTAGTCATTTTTGTAATCTCCTTTTGAATTATTTTTTGATTGTTAGGGAAAGGGGCTCTGCCCCTTCCAACCCCGGAAGGGCGACGCCCTGCACCCGGTGAAAAACTCGCTTCGCTCGTTTTTCTTGGTTGTATATGTAGTATGCTGGAATTTTGGAGGCAACGTAAATTTTTGCGGATTTTATTTTACTTTTCCAATATATTCAATATTTTCTACAGTATACCATCCCGTTTCTTCAAAGATTTTTAAAACAACCTTAAATTTTAAAGGACGTATAATCATTTCAAATTCAAATATTCCATTTTCATTTTTCTTTTTTTGCGGAAAGTCTGGAGAATTAATATGATACCCTTTATCAGTATTTGCATATACAAAAAAAGGATACAAGCCATCTCTTTCATTAACAGATAGTGCATTAAAATTTATATCTCCATAGTATCCCGCTTTAACCAAACCTTTTGATATCCAATAAATGCAATTGTATTTCAGTTTTGCATTATCAAAATAAAAGTTTTTCAAAATATCTCTTTTACATTTATCCGGCAAAATATATTTTTGATTTTGTGCTTCAAAGTACTTATTTTCTATCAGCAGTATCATAAAATTTAAATTTTTAATAATATCTGTCATATTATTAGGACATGAAATATATCTAACATTTTTGATTTTATTGTTCTTATCTACATTTATGATAATCCTTTCACTATCAAAGAGAAATGTTCTATTTTTTTCTGTATCGTCGACGAGCCAATAACTTTCAAAGCATACTTTACTATCTATAATGACTGGATGTTGTACTATATCTTTTGTAATCCCATGCAAATAATCGATTTGTACTGGTGTCGGCCAGTAAGCTTTATTCGTAATTGAATTTGCATAAAAAATAGCATTTTTATTAAGAAAATCCGTCTTTACATCTATATTTCCATCCGAAGTGCATATTTCAATACTCTTTAAATTCCCATTTTTATCCCATTCGTCAATTTCTTCTTGTGTAGCAAAACCATTTTCAACAAAACTACATTGTCTTGTTGAATGAGTCGCAAAATGTCTAAGAATTTTAAGCTTCTTTTCATTGTTAGATGGAAATTTATTCAAATGAAGAGTTTTCATTCCATTAGAAATGATTTTTTTTATTTTTGATGGAAGAAGTTCTATATAGTATATCGTGCATTCAAAATCATTTTCTTTATCTATATAAACAACAAAAAATAGGCACCCCCCATTATTTAGATAACTTTTTAAATCTACTATATCAGAATCATTCATATAAAATGATAATCCATTTTTTGTTAAATTCTTTTTTCTTGTTGTTCCTTTTACCTGTACTTTTACTGTTTTTTCTATATCTTCTTTCTTTTTCCTTTTATCATTATAAATATAAATTTCACCATCCCACGAAGGTTCCTTGTCTCTTTTTCTTAGAGAGGCTGTAAGATACTGTGCTTTTGCGCAGCTGTTTTCTACTGCATTTGCTGATAATGTTTCTATATCATCTTTTGACATTTTGGTCATATTTTTCTCCTTTTTTAAATAATATAGAGCCGCAATTTACGACCCTATACACAAAATGCTTTATTCATGTTTATTTAAGATTTCATTCCATCAACTCCCTCATCATCCTCTTCTTCCCCTCAGCATATGTTTTTATGAATTCTTTTTGAATCTGAATTTCCTTATCAATTTCGGCCAGGAAACTTCCGATTTTCTGCTGTTCTTCCATACAAGGAATCATCATTTTGTATTTTGCAAGACATTCTGCATTGATACCCGGCTGAGCTGTTCGCATAGACTCTTTTTTTACCCATTTTTTGAATTCATTTGTAAGCGTCAGCTGAAAAATAAACTGGCTATCATATTCCGGTTTGATATGCGCTTTTATTAAATATCCGGCATAATACATCTTTCCATCAGTCTCATCATATAAATATGTTTTACCGACACTTGCTCCGGTTCTGGCAAATAAAAGGTCATTTTTCTGTACAAGGAATTTTTCTGCAATTTTACTTGCTTCGGGTGATGCAATCTTATCAGAAACATATTTACGGCTTGCTTCATCAATATCAGTAATTCTGAGATATTTATTTTCTCCATCGTATTTTACTGCAGCTGCGCTCATCCCATACTTTAACGGTTCTGAGATTTCCCCCAGTGTCTTCTCTTCCCACTCCGGGAACTCTCTTCCGTCATCATCCTTAAATCGCTTCGTCCTGCCAAAAATCTCTTTTACCATTCTTTTTTTGCATTCCTGCCAAGTCTCCAACTTTGCAGTCTTTACGGCAATCATTGCATCATAAGCAGCCAACGCAGCAGCAATTTTTCGCTGTTCTTCAATACTTTTCGGGATTCTTACTTTTATCTTTTTGAATTCTGTGGTATTGATTGCTGGATAAATAGAGCCTGCACTGTATTTACGCACTTCCTGGTTAAAAGCTTTCGTAAAGAGCAATTGATACAGAAACGCATTACACCCGTTTTTCATTCGTAAAAGGAAAAATCCTGTTGACGCAACAAACTGTTTATCAAGCTCCTTATCTTTTGTGTAATGATAATGTCCCAGGTTCTCTGCGTTTACAGACTGGAAAAGCACATCATCAATATGTACAACTCTCTGAGCTCTTCCGGGCGCTTCATTATGATTAATCGCTGCTCCATGTGCAAATACTCCATTATTAATACTTGCAAGGTCTGCATAATAAAATTCATCAGCAATTTTTTCTTCTGTTTTTGGGTTAATCTCAAGGATATCTCCAAGTGTTACTTCTTCCCACTCCGGAAACACTCCACCTTCATCCGGTGCAAATCTCTTCTGCATATTTTTTCCTCCATTTTTTAAATTTCTTTTTATGTTCTGGAATCAATATGCTGAAATTTTGTTCACCCGAAATATTTTTTGCGGATATTTTTAGAGCAATAAAAAATACCGGCATTTTTGCCGGTATTAAAGCTTATTGACTTCATTTAAATAATCTTTTATTGTTTGTTCTAGTATAGGATACTCACTTACAAAAGGCCTTCCATCGTCAATGTCAATATTCTCTGTTACAAATCTTTCTATTTTTTGTGATATATAAAACTGATACGTATCTTTTATATCATAAAAACCATCATATATTTCAGCATTGATAACACCAGTTTTTGCAAATTCTACTATTAATCTCTCATATTGAAATGGTAAATTTTTATAGTATTCTATTGCCTGTTGTTTTTCTATTTCTTTGTAATTACTTATTTCATTAAGCATGTTTTTAAAATCTGGATTTTTCTTAATAAATAAGCAATTTGAGCAAACATTTATTAATACAGACCTTGCTATTTTACGTTGATTTTTTTTATTTTCTAAATTTTTCCGATTTATTACAAAATATGTTATTATAAATAATGATACAGTGACACTGTTATTTAAAACTGCTATTAGTAAACTCAAATTGATATTATTTACATTAATTTCAATATTTTTAGGAAATTTTTTTG
>OLPV01000497.1_pt1 | contig 33925 bp, 32 predicted proteins | sample 1671961 | NCBI WGS metagenome assembly OLPV01 (sample SAMEA3136630, study PRJEB25190) | human gut metagenome | biome: human gut; feature: human-associated habitat; material: faeces | place: Austria | collected 2013
GACCATGGTATTCTTGGTCATCAGGATCTGTGCCGCAACCTGATTGTACTCCGCAAAAAGTTTCTGATAGATCATCATAAGCTTTGCCTGTCCTACTGCGGAACATGCCTGCTTCTTCTTAAGTTCAGCCGGTTTCTCATGAAGTCCGAGAGCGGAAGCACCTACCGCAACAGCACCGGAAGTTACCAGTACCACATCCTTGCCCTGATTGTGAAGGTCACTCAGTTCACGCACCAGCACTTCCAGTTTACGCAGGTTCAGTTTATTGGTTTCTTTGTGGATCAGAGAGGAAGAACCTACCTTTACCACAATACGCTTTTTGTCTTTTAACATCTCACGGTAATTCATCGTTATGTCTCTCCAAGTATATTTTATTGCCGTTTCCCGGCAGAGCATTTATTGTTTATCTGGTGATTCCAAGATCATCGAGGGCTTTGGCCTGCTTTTTCTCCATGACAGCAGCCTCTTCTGGAGTCATATGATCGTATCCGAGAAGATGGAGCATGCTGTGTGCAAACAGGAAGCTGAACTCGCGCTCAATGCTGTGACCGTATTCCTGTGCCTGGGAATAAACTCTGTCTACGGAGATCATCACATCTCCAAGAAGCAGTTCGTCGGTATCCAGGTCAAAATATTCGTCCTTCTCATCGATCACAGAATAGTCTGCCGGTTTCTCAAACGGGATCATCGGGAAAGAAAGCACATCTGTCGGTGCATCGATCAGACGGAATTCTGCATTTACCTTGCGGATCTCTTCGTTATCTGTGATGACCAGGTTCACGCTGATCTCATACGGGCATTCCTCCAGCTCCAGGATGTGGGATGCCACTTTTTCGGCGAGTTTCTCATAAGGGATCTCTAATTTGCGTTCGGTTTCATACTCGATCTGAATGGTCATTTCTTCTTCTCCTCACTGCGGCGTGTGGTGCGTCTTGCCGGCTTCTGTTTCTTCTCATAGTCATCGTAAGCCTGTACGATCTGCTGTACCAGTGGATGACGCACGACATCCTTGCTGGTAAGCTGGCAGAATCCGATATCATCGATCTTCTTAAGGACTTTGGCAGCGACATCAAGTCCGGATACCGCGTCTCTCGGAAGATCCTTCTGGGAAGCGTCACCGGTCACAACTACCTTGGAGCCAAAGCCGATACGTGTCAGGAACATCTTCATCTGCGCCGGTGTCGTATTCTGTGCCTCATCCAGAATGATAAACGCATTATCAAGGGTACGTCCTCGCATGTAAGCAAGCGGGGCAACCTCTATCAGCCCGCGCTCCATATTCTTGGCAAAGCTGTCTGCTCCCATGATCTGATACAGGGCATCATAAAGCGGGCGGAGATACGGGTCTACCTTGCTCTGAAGGTCTCCCGGAAGAAAACCAAGTTTCTCGCCGGCCTCGATCGCCGGTCTGGTAAGGATGATACGGCTGACTTCCTCATTGCGGAATGCAGTCACAGCCATCGCCATTGCCAGATAAGTCTTACCGGTTCCTGCCGGTCCGATGCCGAATACGATCATTTTTTTGCGGATCTGCTCTACGTATTCCTTCTGTCCCAGTGTCTTGGGCTTGATGGGACGTCCCTGTATGGTATTGCAGATAAAATCTTTATCTATCTCTGTGAGCACCTGGTTTCTCTCTTCCATGGCAAGTGACAGTGCATAGGTCACATTCTGCCGGGTAATGGTATTTCCCTTGCCTGCAAGTGTTACCAGTTCTTCTATCAGCTTCTTCGCCTGAGTTGCGCTTCCGTCTGTACCCAGGATCTTTAAACTGCCGTCTCTGGATATCAGTGTTACATTCAGGGTGCGCTCGATCAGCTTGAGATGTTCATCAAACTGGCCGAACACATTTCCCTCCAGATCTGCGGGGACCTGAGTGTGTAACTCAATAATGCTGTTAGTCATTCTCTGTTGTCCTTTCTTCGGGCTGCTCCTGTATCTCTACGGGAACCTCCCTTCCGGTTTTTTCTATGATTTCCAAAGACCCTTTGCTGATGCAGGTCTTGTGGTCAACCTCTATTTTAACATTATTTGCAGATATTTGAAGCCCTTTTTCCATTAATTTTTTCTCATAAGCCTGCAAAATCTCCCACGATACGATCTTTGCCTCTTTTTCTGTGCGTTTTTTTGCGGTTTTACGATATTCTTTTCTGACGATTTTCCCATAAGAGACCGGAAGAAAAAAGTTCTCCGTTACCTGCCAGGGATGATATTCAACAGATTGTTCCCATCCGTTCTCTTTTTTTCCCCCGAAAGTAAAAATCCAGTTTCCCAGGCGGACACAGCCGCCCTTTTTTTCTGTTCCTGCAAAAACTTCTTCCTGATACTCCATCGGAACTTCGTGATAATACGCCAGTTTGTACTGGATATAAACATCCGCATCTGCTTTTACATATTGATATTGATAAACTTCCTGACTGTCATTCTTCAGTTCCAGCACACCAGAGACCAGGATATCTCCTTTTTTGCAGGTATCGCCCGGATGAAGCAGCGGGACTCCTGCACGGGTGACCATTTTTATGATCGTTCCGTCTTTTTCTGCTGCCAGGCTGCTGGCAGTCTGCTCCTTTGGCATATCATCACCTGTAAAAATCCCCTCCTGCACTTCAAGAGTCAGCCTGGTTCCCTCCAGTTTTGCAGAAACCCAGGTTATTTCCGGATATTTTTCCCGGACTGCCGCGGCAATCTCACTACAGTTTATCTTTTTTCTTGAAATCCCATGTGTAATACCCTGATCGGCCAGAAACTCCAGGATCTCGCCTGTACTGCATTGTCTGTTACCCTCGATCCGAATATTCCAGATATGTCCTGATAAAAATATAAGAAGTCCAATGCACAGCAAAATTCCAAGAAAAAATGCCTTTCTTTTTTTACTTCGATAAAAAAAGAAGGGCAGTCCATGTTTTTCAACAATATGTATTCTGACACCTGTCTTCCGACAGAGCGGACCAAGAAGAAAAAAATCTTTCACAGCGAGAACCCCTGTCAGCTCTCCATCAGGATGACAGCAAAGATTTCGGATGCAGATTTTTCTTCCCCGGCAGAGATTTAAGAATCTCTCTGTCTGTTCTCCCCGGACCTGAATCTTTATGTAACCCTTCCAAAAGCAGATCAGCTTTTCCATAAACACCTCTATCGTTCCAGGATTATTTCTGACAGAATCCCCTCTATCTGCATCTCTTCCGGTGTATACCACAGGATTTTCAAACCTTTCCCATGGATCACCAGTTTGCCGGAAAATGTCAGGATGATCAGTTCCTGCGGCTCATAACGAAGGATACTTCTGTAATTTTCTATCTGTATCTGGCTCTTGCCGGTAACCGTAAAAACCGATTCTTTTAAAGCCAGATCCCGTGGGATCTCCAGTGCCTCCACCAGATTTTCCCTCCATTGATCTTTCTTTTTCATAGAAAAAATCTCCGGCTTTTCTTTTAAATATATGCCGGAGATTTTTATTTAGACTTTTTATGAAGTTTTATTTCGGTTCGCGGAACAGTACCATAGAAAACCACAGGATCGTGTTCCCGCCAAGATTATATTCCATCGCCTCACGCTCCACGATCTCACTGACTACAACACCGTGGCTTTCAAGACAGGGGTGCATCCTCTCCGGATGTCTGCATGGCTCGCCCTTAAGATAAGCGCATTCCTTACAGATATCACAGGATTCTGTCGAAAGGGTAAAGGTATCAAATCCCTCACCTTTAAGATATTCTGCCACAGCGGTCGTAAGTTCTTCATGTGCATCTCTGGTAGAAAGCATTTCCTCCATATTCATAATGTCAGAAACCTCTGCTACGCTGGAAAAAAAGACAGCACGGTCATAACTGTGGATCCTGTCCTCACATTCCTTAAGGGTTCCAACCGCCGGTGGACAGGCCCAGGTCGTTCCGTAACGTTCGCATTCCTGCTGACAGACGATCCGCACCCGTTCTGCCACTGACAAAGCCTTCGCGTCCAGAAGACGGTATTCATAGATCGGATAGTCCGATATAAATTCCTCAAATTTCGTTGTATTTAACTCAGCCGCCATTGGACAGCCTCCCTCTTCCTTAGTCCAGAATGATCAGTGCCATGAAAACAAGATCTTCATCGCCGCTGTTTGTAAGGCCATGTCCCTGGCCGTCCGGTGTAAAGGTCACATCTCCGGCACTTACCATGCGGAGTGTTCCATTGTCGCTGTAGATTCCCTTTCCGGAAAGGATATAATAAGTCTCGCTCTCATTGTGATGCTCATGATATCCAAGAGAACATCCCGGCTCCAGAGTCACCTCTGCATACAGTCTGCATTTGCCGTTTAACTGTTTTTCGTCCAGAAGGCGCTTGATCAGTGCATGTCCCTGGCCGCCTGCCATATTTTCTACACGTTCTGTTGTCATCTTTGTTTCCTCCTTTTCTTGTAAGAAATTATTTATGATAAGGCTCATGGTTCAGAATCCGGTATCCCCGGTAGATCTGCTCCAAAAGGATCATCTGCATCAGCTGATGAGGAAAAGTCATCCTGGAAAAGCTCAGTTTAAAATCAGCGCGGTCAAGGACTTTATCTCCAAGCCCCAAAGAACCGCCGATCACAAACGCGATCGAACTCTTTCCCTCTACTCCAAGCTGTCCGATCTTCTGTGACAGCTGTACAGAATCCAGCATTTTGCCATCGATCGCAAGCGCGATCACATAGTCATTGTCACGGATATGCTTCATCAGACGCTCTGCTTCTGTCGCCTTGATCTGTTCGTTCAATGCATCAGAAGCCTTATCCGGTGTCTTCTCATCCGGAACCTGGCAGAATGTCAGTTTGCAGTAACGGCTTAAACGCTTTGCATACTCAGCAATGCCGTCATTCAGATATTTTTCTTTGATCTTACCAACTGTTAAAATACGGATTTCCATTATACGTTATGTTCCTCTATATAAGTTTCAAATTCTTCCATGGACATCAGGACTTTACGCGGCTTCGTGCCTTCCTCCGGACCGACCACGCCGGCATCAGAAAGCTGGTCCATGATCCTTGCTGCTCTGTTAAAGCCGATCTTGAACATTCTCTGCAGCATACCGATCGAAGCTCTTTCTTTCTCAATGATGAACTTGCCTGCATCCACAAAGTAGATATCATTCTCATCGTTTCCACCGGAAGAGCCTCCTGAGAGGCTGATCGTATTGACCTGCTGCTCGATCTGCGGATTATATGTCACCTTCGGATTCTTATCCGCAAGGAATTCCACAATGCTGCTGACTTCCTCGTCGGAGACAAAAGCCCCCTGCAGTCTGGCCGGTTTCTGATAACCCTGCGGGTAAAACAGCATATCCCCCTTGCCGAGCAGCTTCTCCGCACCATTCATATCGAGGATCGTTCGTGAATCGACACCAGAGGAAACAGAGAAGGCAATCCTCGACGGCATATTTGCCTTGATCAGTCCTGTGATGACATTGACAGACGGTCTCTGCGTCGCAATGATCAGATGGATGCCTGCGGCACGTGCAAGCTGTGCCAGACGGCAGATCGCATCCTCTACCTCTCCCGGTGCGACCATCATAAGGTCTGCAAGCTCGTCTACGATGATCACGATCTGCGGCATCGGTTTCTGCGGGGTTCCACCCTCCGGAACTGCCATGTTGCTGATCTTACGGTTATATTCGCCCAGATTTCGAACACCATATTCTGCAAAAGTATTGTAACGGCTCATCATCTCAGACACAGCCCAGTTGAGTGCTCCTGCAGCCTTCTTCGGGTCTGTGACGACCGGTATGAACAGATGCGGGATACCATTGTAGACACTTAACTCAACCACCTTCGGGTCGATCATGATAAGCTTGACTTCCTCCGGTGATGCCTTGTACAGAATACTGATGATCAGTGTATTGATACATACAGATTTACCGGAACCGGTCGCACCTGCAATCAGAAGGTGCGGCATCTTGGCAATATCTGTGACTACCGGTTTGCCCGCGATATCCTTACCTACAGCAAAGGACAGTTTGGATTTCGCCCCCTGGAATTCCTGGGACTGCAGGATCTCACGGAGCATGACCGCATGATTTTCCTTATTAGGGACCTCTATCCCTACAGCAGCCTTGCCCGGGATCGGAGCCTCGATACGGATATCCGGAGTCGCAAGATTCAGCTTGATATCATCTGCGAGATTGACGATCTTGCTCACCTTGACTCCCATCTCCGGCTGTAATTCATACCTGGTTACAGTAGGACCACAGCTCACATTTGTGATCGTGACATTTACGCCAAAATTGTGCAGGGTTTCCTGCAGTTTCTTTGCCGTCTTGCGAAGATGTGCATCAGAGTCTCCCTGGGATCTGCCATCTCCACGCTTCAGAAGTTTCAGTGGCGGGCAATGATATTCCTTCGGCACTTCCTCGTTCTTGGAAGTGATCTCCTTCTGAATGTTGGTAATACCGCTCTGGATTTCTTTCTCAGAAGATTTCGGATTTTTTTTCTGGGATGTTGGAGATTCCACATCTGGCTTCTCCGCTTCCTGGACTTCTGCTGTATGTTCCGGATGTACTTCTTTCTTAAGTTCCTCCTGCCAGTCAGCTCCCTGATAAGAATCCTCTTCTTCGATATCTGCCGGTTCTGGTTCTTCTGGTGCTTCCGGCTCGCTCTGGATTTCCTGCGTCATAACTTCTGCCGCTTCTTCTGCTGCTTCATTCTGATATGCAGCAGGAATCTCTTCCTCCACAGGCACTTCCGGTCTGGAAAAATCCGGAAAAGCAGGATGTGCGCTCTCATCCTCCGGGTCTCCTGGTGTTTCCGCTCTCTGGATCTTGAATTCAAGCTGCCCCTGACTGCTTTCGTCCGTTTCCACCGCTTCCTGAACCGTCGCGGTTTCCTGTACTGCCGGTTCAGCTTCCTCTTTCTTTGGAGGCGGTGTCAGCTTGGTTCCCTCCAGAAATTCATGTTTCTCCGGTTCCTGTTCTCCAGCTTCCGCTTTGTCTGCCATTGCTTCTTCCAGAGCCCTCTGCCGTTCTGCGCGGCGCTGATCCCTCTTCAGTTTCCGCTCCTGCTGCCGCAGTTCTTTCCGAAGATCACGTTCCGGCTGTCCTTCCATATATCGCTCGTGACCGCCCCTGACCATCTCACAGATTCCATCCCAGGCACGGAAAATAAAACCAAAAAATGATTTCTGCGTGATCAGGATCATGGAGATCAGCAGTACAAGAAGGATTATGACACACCCGCCAACTACTCCAAACGCAGAAGTAGTCGAAATACAGATCGCACCGCCGATCACGCCGCCGCCCGTATGATATGTCGACGAAATCCTGTAATATTCAGCAAAGGTCGTCTCTGTCATATAACCTTCTGTCAAAAGCTGGATCAGTCCACACAAAAATACCCAGAATACAATTCCAGCCAGAACTTTCTTATATGCAAGTGGATTTTTGCGGTTAGATATGAGAAATACCGCACATGCAAACAGCAGAACAGGGAAAAGATATGCCAGGATCCCCATGATTCCAAAGAATGCCTTACTGATGCTTCCGCCAACTGTTCCACCCATTCCAAGATTACTAATGATCAGGATCACTGCTGCAGCAAAGAAGATCCATAGAATGATCTCTGTCTGGAATCCACTGGTAACTCCCTGTTTTTTTGTAGTTCTTTTTTTGCTTGTCTTTTTGCCGGAAGTGGTCTTGGTGGTTCCTCTTCTGTTACTCTGTTTCTTCGCTGCCATTCAGGCACCCCTCCTACTTGTTTCAACTCACAGCCGTTGACTTCACGAAGCCTGACATGCTGGCTGCTTAAAGCACATAATTTATAACCAGTGTTACAAAACCGATCACAAAACAATAAATCGCAAATACACGGAATCTTCCCTTCTGAACGATTTTCAGACAATAACGGATTGCAAAGGATGCCACGATCCCTGAAATGATCATTCCAAGTACATAACTAAAGCCAAGTCCCACCGTCATAGACGGGGAACCGAACTGTCTCAGTTCCATGATAAGGGAGCCGAAGATTGCCGGAATAGATAAAATATAAGAATATTTTACTGCAAACGTACGGCTGAATCCGCTCATAAGTCCTGCACTGATCGTCAGACCACTCCTGGAAAGTCCTGGAAAGACAGAAAGTCCCTGACCGATGCCGATCCACATGGCATCGGAAAGACTTGCATCCTTGGCCGCTTTCGTCCCGCCAGCCCTGCTGAGATCTATGACGAGAAGCAGGATTCCTGTGATCAAAAGTCCCGCACTTGATACTAATGAGGAATCCGCTGCCAGCACAACCAGTCTCCTCGCCGCATAGCCCAGAAAGGCTGTCGGGATCATAGAGACAAGAAGCAGGACAGCAAACTTACGGTATGTATTGCTGATGATCCTGGCGTAATGAAGCTGTTTTCCTGTTCTCCTGTTGTGGATATACAGGTGAAGATTTCCTATAAGATCCATGCTCATATCCAGAAGTTCATAAAGGATCCGCCGGATATCCTTCTGAAATGTCATAAATACAGCCCCCAGAGTTCCGACATGCAGCATTGCTTCCAACAGGACACCGGCATTGTGATCCATTCCGAAAAAATTCTCAAGGATACTTAAATGTCCGAAGCTGCTCACCGGAAGAAACTCTGTAATTCCCTGTACAATAGCTAATAAAATAATATATAAAATTGTCATACTTTTTTCCTTTTCTTTTCCATTCAGACTGTGCCTTTGTTTCTATGACGGCACATTAACACAGGTCAGTATAACATATTTTGTTCCAACTTACAAGTTAACAAACATTTGTTTGTAAAATAATCCATTCCGTGTCAGACAAAAAATTCCCGACCGGCTTACCAGAAACCGATCGGGAATGATCCGATACTTAGATCTTATTTATTTTTGAGATATTCATCGATACCTCTGGCACCAGCTTTACCTGCTCCCATAGCAAGGATAACAGTAGCTGCACCTGTAACGGCATCACCGCCGGCATATACGCCGTCTTTGGATGTCTTACCGGTTTCTTCCTCAGCAACGATACATCTTCTCTTGTTGATTTCAAGTCCCTTGGTTGTGGAAGAGATCAGCGGGTTCGGGGAAGTACCAAGTGACATGATAACTGTATCTACATCCATGTCATACTCAGATCCTGGAATCTCTACAGGACGACGTCTTCCGGAAGCATCCGGCTCGCCAAGTTCCATCTTGACAACTTTCATACCGTTTACATGTCCGTTCTCATCAACAAGGATTTCCTTCGGATTGGTAAGAAGATCAAAGATGATTCCCTCTTCCTTAGCGTGATGAACTTCCTCTGCTCGTGCAGGAAGCTCTGCTTCGCTTCTTCTGTATACGATATGTACTTCTGCACCAAGTCTCAGAGCTGTTCTTGCAGCATCCATTGCTACGTTACCACCGCCGACAACGGCAACTTTCTTGCCTGCTGCGATCGGTGTATCATAAGAATCATCGAATGCTTTCATCAGGTTGCTTCTTGTCAGGTATTCGTTTGCAGAGAATACGCCGCTTGCGTTCTCTCCCGGGATTCCCATAAACATCGGAAGACCTGCACCGGAGCCGATGAATACAGCTTCAAATCCTTCATCCTCGATCAGCTGGTCGATGGTTGTGGATTTACCAATGACAACGTTTGTTTCGAATTTAACGCCAAGTTCTTTGACTTTTTCGATTTCTTTCTTAACGACTTTCTGTTTTGGAAGACGGAATTCCGGGATACCATAAACAAGAACGCCGCCAAGCTCATGAAGAGCCTCGAATACAGTTACGTCATAACCTGCTTTTGCAAGATCTCCTGCGCAGGTAAGTCCGGACGGGCCGGAACCGATAACAGCAACCTTGTGTCCATTCTTAACTTCTGCTCCAGCTGGTTTGATGTCATGCTCCAGAGCATAGTCAGCAACGAATCTCTCCAGTTTACCGATGGAAACAGCCTCACCCTTCTTACCGCGGATACACTGTCCTTCACACTGGGATTCCTGTGGGCATACACGACCGCAGATAGCCGGAAGAGCGGAAGATAATCCGATCACCTTGTATGCTTCTTCGATGTTACCTTCTTTGATCTGCTCGATGAATCCTGGAATGTTGATGGATACCGGACATCCCTCTACACATTTCGGTTTCTTGCAGCCCAAGCATCTCTGTGCTTCTTCTGTTGCTTCTTCCTGATTGTATCCAAGACAAACTTCTTCAAAGTTTGTTGCACGTACCTTCGGATCCTGCTCTCTTACAGGAACTTTATTTAACATTTTTGCATCTGCCATTACTTGTCACCTCCGCACTGTCCGCATCCGCCGTGATGGGTATCGCCTTCCTGAAGCTTCAGTAATGCACGTCCCTCTTCGGTCTTGTACATCTGACTTCTCTTCATAGCCTGATCGAAATCAACGAGATGTCCGTCGAATTCCGGTCCGTCTACGCAGGCAAATTTGATCTCATCGCCAACCTGAAGACGACAGGCACCGCACATACCTGTTCCGTCAACCATGATCGGGTTCATGCTGACAATAGTATGGATACCAAGCTTCTTGGTAAGGAGACAGACGAATTTCATCATGATCATCGGTCCGATCGCAACACAGACATCATAGCTCTTGCCTTCGTTTGTAACGAGGTCTTCGAGAGTCTTGGTTACCATACCGGAACGGCCGTAAGATCCGTCGTCTGTTGTAACATAAAGGTTGGAAACAGCCGCAAGCTCTTTCTCAAGGATCACCATGTCCTTAGTCTTGGAGCCAAGGATCACATCTGCGGTGATTCCGTGCTCATGGAGCCATTTTACCTGTGGGTAAACAGGTGCTGTACCAACACCTCCGGCAACGAATACCATTTTTTTCTTCTTGAGTTCTTCGATGTCTTCATGAACGAACTCAGAAGGACATCCCAGAGGTCCTACGAAGTCACGGAAAGAATCTCCTGCTTTTAATTCGGACATCTTAATTGTGGATGCTCCGACTTCCTGGAACACGATGGTAATGGTTCCTTCTTCGCGATTGTAATCGCAGATGGTAAGTGGAATTCTCTCACCCTTCTCGTCCATTTTAACAATAATGAACTGTCCTGGCTGACAATGGCTTGCTACACGCGGTGCATGTACGACCATGAGATGGATCTTGGCTGCCAGTGTTTCGGCTTTTAAAATCTTATACATTGTTCCCCTCCTAGCGTATATTCATTCAATCCTCTATTAATAATACGCTAAAATTGCTTCTATTACAAGGGGAATATTCAAAAACATACTAAATATGCATGCTTTTTCATAGTATTTTTACAAAAAAAGCCCTTTTAAGCCTCTTTTTTCTTCTATCATCTGATGCAATTTTCCAAGTGCTTCGCGGATTCCGCCGACTTCATCGATCAGGCCTTCCATCACAGCTTCCTCCCCTTCCAGAAGTGTTCCCACATCTTTTACAAGCTGGCTGGTATCCAGCATCAGCTCTTCGAGGCGTCTCTGTGACGCTCTGGAATGTGAAGCGATAAAACTGGTGATACGGTCCTGGATCTTTTCCATATTGCGGTACGTCTGGGCAACGCCGATGAACATGCCGTTGGAGCGGACCGGATGGATGACCATCGTCGCACTCGGCACGACAAAAGAATAATCCGCAGATACTGCCATCGGAACGCCGATGGAATGCCCGCCTCCGAGCACAAGAGAAACGGTAGGAACACTCAAGGACGCGATCATCTCCGCGATCGCAAGTCCCGCCTCCACATCGCCACCTACCGTGTTCAGAAGGATCAGAAGTCCTTCGATCTCCTCATCATCTTCGATCATCGCAAGCTTTGGCAGCACATGTTCATACTTTGTTGTCTTGCTCTGCGAAGGAGCCGCATCGTGCCCTTCCACCTCGCCGATGATCGTCAGAAGTTCGATCTTATGATTTCTCCTGTTCTGATCCAGTGTCACCTCTCCGGTCTCTTTGATCTCTTTATTCTCCTGTTCTCTCCGGTCAAGTTCTTTCTGTTTTTCATCATTTTTTTCGGACATAAAAATACCTCCATGTGATCGTTCATGGAGGTATTCTGTGTAAAAATATACGTTGTTATGCGTCAGGATTATTTTTTATTTTACTGTAACTTTGCATGTAGCTTTCTTGCCAGATTTCAAAACAACGGTAACTGTAGCAGTTCCCTTTCTCTTGCCGGTGATCTTGTACTGATTTGTTCTGGTCCTGGTGACTGTCGCAACACTTGTCTTGCTGCTCTTAACGTATCTGACGGAATCACCCTTCGCAAGATTGGTGATCTTTAAGGTATAGTATCTGTTTCTTACGATCGTCTTCTTTGTTGCGGAAAGTTTGATCGTTGGTTTTAATTTCGCAATAGTCTGTGTTCTTTTTGCACTGCAGTATTTGCATTTGCTTTCTTTTTTGCCGGTCGCAAAAACGGTCGGTGCTTTTACAGTTTTCCATGCGCCGTATGTATGGGTATGTGAAGCTGCCTTAAGGGTAAAACCAGTTTTGATATAAGGGCAGTCAAATTCATCCCAGTTATCCAGTAACACACCATGAGAATCACACGGAGCATTTATGATATAGACATAATATCTGCCTGGTGCAGCTGTTCTTGTGTTCCAGGAAATATAGCCGCTGTAAATATCCTGTCCGGAAAGAGATACCGTGTTCTGGCTTTCGTTCAGATATACGATCTCTGAATTTGAATCAAAAACGGAAATGATCGGTTTTGTATAATAATATTTCCATGTATCTCTCGCATAAAACTTGATGTATAATCTGTCACCCTTTGTGAGTACAGCATTCGGTTTCGGTAATACTTCTGTAAGATAATAGGAATCCGAAGCCATTCTCGCCATATTGGTAAAATCAAAATAGCCCTTTACTTCATTCGCTGACATTCCTGCAGTCTGATCTGCTATAGAATGTGCCACACTCTGTGCCGGTGTTCCGACTTCCTTCTTTTCTGCTGCATCATTCGCCATAACCGGGATCGCGAACAGAAACAGCAGAGCACCAAACAGCACTATCGCCAGTTTCTTTTTGATCTCTTTCATAAAAAAAGCCTCCTTCTGTATGATTGATGGTTATAATTATACCACATGTAAAATCTGTTTTCAATTTCATACGCGATTTTCGTCAGTTTTTACATAGATACCAAAAATCAGAGACTGTTTCCAGCCTCTGATCCTTAACAAAGTTTATGTGATCTTGAGATCATTCGTCCCAGTTTGTCCAGACGTCGGTGACATCATCGTCCTCGTCGAGGAGGTCCAGAGTCTTCTGAAGGTTCTTGATGTCCTTCTCGTCTGTAAGTTCTACGTATGTCTGTGGAACCATGGCAACCTGTGCCTCAAGCATCGGTACGCCAGCCTGCTCCAGTGCTTCTCTTACTGCGCTGAAATCATCCGGAGCGGTAAGTACTTCGTAGCTGTCTTCTTCTTCACTGAAATCCTCTGCGCCTGCATCCAGTGCAGTCATCATCAGATCGTCAGCATCCATCTCGCACTCTTCTTTGTCGATGATGATCTGACCTTTCTGGTCGAACATGAAGGATACACATCCCTGTGTTCCGATGCTTCCATATCCCTTGGTGAAAGCGTTTCTTACGTTACTTGCTGTACGGTTCTTGTTGTCAGTCAGAGTCTCAACGATGATCGCAACACCGTTCGGGCCATAACCTTCATAAGTAGCATGCTCGTAGTTGTCAGCAGAATCAGCACCTGCTGCCTTCTTGATACCACGGTCGATCGTATCGTTCGGCATGTTGTTTGCTTTTGCTTTCGCGATAACATCACGAAGTTTGCTGTTGTTGTTCGGATCCGAACCGCCAGCTTTGACTGCCATAACGATCTCACGACCGATCACGGTAAAGATCTTACCTTTTTTGGCATCATTTTTTTCTTTTTTATGCTTGATGTTCGCAAATTTTGAATGTCCTGACATTTCTCTCGTTCTCCTTTTGTTTCTTATCTTTTTGTAAACCCTGCTAAAAAGCCGGTAAACCTGCATAATTACTGATAAAATATAGCACTTTCCTTCGGATTCGTCAAGAATAACTGCTCAAAAAGTAAGCTCCAGGCTGATTTCCAGCGCATGGTTCACCTTATCAAGCATCGCCTGGTCAAGATGACAGACTTTATCCTTGAGTCTCCGCTTATCGATCGTCCGCAGTTGTTCCAGCAGGATCACCGAATCCCTCTCGATGCCATACACAGACGCATCGATCTCTATGTGTGTCGGCAGCTTCGCCTTGTTCATCTTTGATGTAATTGCCGCGCAGATCACAGTCGGGCTGTGCCGGTTGCCAACATCATTCTGAATGATCAGCACCGGACGGATCCCGCCCTGCTCGCTTCCGACCACAGGTCTTAGATCTGCATAAAAGATATCCCCTCTTTTAATTACCACACAATTCACACTCCGATTCTTCTGTTACTGTCTGTTTATGACAGCTCCATTCTTTTTCTCAGAAATTAGTATTTCCATTTTTTTCTCGTGTATACATGTGTGGTATTTTACGCTGTTTTCTAGTTAAAGAAGGTCAGCTCTCCCCATTCTTTGCCGTCTTTGATGTAGACTCTCGGCACACGTTTGCTGATATCGCAGGCAAATTCATAGGAAAAACGTCCGGAAAGATCACCAAACTTCTCAATGCTGATGAATTCCTTGCCGTCTTTTCCGATCAGGGTCACTTCATCTCCGGCCTTTGCGTCCGGGATCTTTGTGATATCTACCATGAACTGATCCATGCAGACTCTTCCGAGGATCGGCGCCTTTTTGCCGTGGATCAGAACCCAGCCCTTATTGGAAAGAGAACGCGGATAGCCGTCTGCGTATCCCACCGGGATTGTTGCGACTTTCATTTCTTTCTTGGCAGTAAACGTTCCGCCATAGCTGAACGCTGCTCCCGGTTCCACGGTTTTGATGTAAGAAATATGGCTCTTGAGTTCCATTGCCGGGATCAGTTTCACGATATCTCTCTCAACTTCATTGGAAGGATAGATTCCATAAATCGTGATACCCGCACGGACTGCATTTAAGTTTGCCTCCGGCACACGGATGATCCCCGCGCTGTTGGAGCAGTGTTTCATCGGAATCTGAATGCCTGCATCCTCCAGAAGTTTTGCAAAATTCAGATAACGGTTAAGCTGGTCGATCGCCGGGCTTCTGTCTGTCTCGTCTGCTCTTGCAAAATGAGTGAACATTCCCTCGATCTTCAGATTTGGAAGCTGGGAGATCTTTTTGATCTCTTCGACACTTTCCTGTCTGTCTGCAAATCCGATACGGCTCATACCGGTATCAAGACCGATATGGATATGTACATCTCTTCCCTGACGCTGCGCTTCTTCTGAAAGTTTCTGTGCCATCTCATAGGTGCAGACAGTTAAACGGATCTCTTTCGCGATCATTTCTGTGAAATATTCTTCAAAAACGATTCCAAGGATCAGGATCGGTTTTTTTACACCAAAAGTACGAAGCTGCAGTGCTTCCTCCGGTGTCGCAACTGCAAATCCCCAGATATAGTCATAGTCTTCGATCAGACGTGCGATCGCCTCTGCGCCATGTCCATATCCGTCTGCCTTGATGACAGCAACGATCTTGGTACCCTTGGCAATGTTTTTCTTCATCTCTGCAAAGTTATGTGCGATCGCATCCAGGGATACGACTGCCTTTACTCTTTCGAATTTTTTCATGATCTTTATCTCCTTACTGCGTAATGCAATTATTTTTATCTGGATTTTTGAAACTTATCAGAGTTCCTGCATGGTTTCTCTGTCTTTAAGAACTTTCGCCGCTGCCCGCGCAATGTCTCCGGCTTTCATTCCGTAAGTACCTTTTTCCGCGGCTGCCTTATCTCCTGCCAGCCCGTGAAGGAATACGCCAAAAGCCGCCTGCTCTGCCAGATCCACCGTATTCTCCGAATCTGAACGGAATGCACACAGAACCCCTGCCAAGATCCCCGACAGGACATCCCCGCTTCCCGCAGTCGCCATTCCTGGATTCCCGCTTTGATTGATCCAGCAAAAATTTTTCTTCGGATCAGCAATGACAGTAACTGCATCTTTGAGCACACAGACCACGCCATTTTCCCTTGCAAAATTCGATGCTGTCCAAATGAGGTTTTGCTGAATTTCCGGTATGGACAGCGCCCGATCCGCTGCTTCTGAAAACAATCCGCTATTTTTAGAAGTCATAAAATTTTCACTCAGCCGACTCATCTCGCCAAGATGCGGCGTACAGATCACCTGACTGTGCTGAAGATATTTCTTCCACTCCGGATGTTTCGAGAGCAGATTCAGTCCATCCGCATCCAGGAGCACAGGTTTCCCCATTCTCTGCGCATGGGCAAGATAAAATTCTGTTTTCCGTGCACTTTTCTCAGACTGTCCAAGTCCTGGTCCGATCACCACAATGTCGCACCAGTGCATTGCATTAACCCATGCTTCGTTGCCGCCAGCATCATCTGCAAACATCGCCTCCGGAAGAAGCGTCTGCAGTGGAATGCGATTCTCCTCATCCGTCAGGATCTTGACCATCCCGGCTCCGGCAGCGAAAGCGCCCTCTGCACAGAGATACGCTGCCCCGCACATTCCTTTGCTTCCGGCAACGACAAGGACCTTGCCAAACGTACCCTTGTTCCCATTCGCAGCGCGCAGAGGAAGCTTCTGGAGATCTTTTTTCTCAAGTGCCGCTTTCCGTGCCGGAAGATCCGGATTCTCGTAGATGCCGACATCTGCTACAACAATTTTTCCCACCAAACTTTTGCCAGGATAAAAACACAAGCCTGTTTTACAGAATGCAAACGTCACCGTCAGATCCGCACGAAATGCGATTCCAAGCTCTCTGCCCGTGTTGCTGCATACCCCGGACGGCAGATCTACCGCCACTTTCCATGCAGAAACCTCGTTCAAAGCCTGAATGACTTCTCTGTATTTTCCCTCGATCGGGCGGTCAAGCCCAACGCCGAAAATGGCGTCTACTATAGTAGTATATTCTCCTGCTGCCAGGTTATTCACCAGAGGAACCTGATAATTCTCTGCAATCTTAAGCTGGCGGCGTGTTTCCTTTGTGCGGTGATCCGGATTTCCGAGCATATAGATTTCCGCATTATATCCATGCAGATGCAGGATCCTGGCGATCGCGACTCCGTCTCCGCCGTTGTTCCCGCCTCCGCAGACACACAGGATCCGCTGTTTCTGTAACATTTCCGCAAAATGTCCTTCCATTGCATCCACAACAGCCAGTGCCGCCCGTTCCATCAGCACACAGGACGGAACTCCCATTCCGGTAATGGTGCAGCCATCCAGTGCTTTCATTTCCGATCCGCCTACAATTCGTTTCATCTGATATCTCCTCGATATACGATACAAAGCAAAAAGCTGTTACGCAGCCGCCTTCATTAAGGAGCCGGGTAACAGCCTCTTGCTGTCCTCATGTTATGATTGCTGCTCTTCCACGTGTTCCTGACGATATTGACTGAGATTGTAAGATAACGTCATCAGACTCTCAGAAAGATGTACGTTCTCTACAATGACATCCTCCGGAGTCTCCAGATCGATATGTGCAAAATTCCAGATTGCCTTGATACCATTCTCGATCAGAATATCTGCCATATCCTTCGCCTTGTTCTTCGGCAGTGTGAGGATCGCAATCTCAATATTCTTCTCTCTGAGGAAGAATGGGAGATTACTGATCATCTGGATCTCAATTCCACGGACCGCGATGCCCTCCAGTACCGGATTGACATCAAAAATCCCTTCCAGCTTAAAACCACGTTTTTCAAAGTCAACATAATTGGCAAGTGCCTGTCCAAGATTACCGGCACCGACGATGATCATCGGATGTACCTCATCCAGTCCAAGGATCTTACCGATTTCTGTATAGAGATATTTCACATTATAACCGTATCCCTGCTGCCCAAATCCTCCAAAATTATTCAAATCCTGGCGGATCTGCGATGCTGTGACACGCATTTTCTTACTAAGATCGTTGGAAGATATACGTTCAACATTGTCTTCCAGTAACTCGCCAAGATAGCGATAATACCGGGGCAGTCTCTTAATTACAGCTTTTGATATCTGTTTTGCTTCCACCGTTGTCCCCTCCTTATACTTTCCTGTTAATTATACCGAAATGTTATTTTATTGTCAATCAATGTTGTCAAATCTATACAATTTTTGAGGAAATTTCCTTTACAAAGCCATCATTTGACCTTATAATCATAGCGTATATTGACTTTGGAGGAATATTTATGATTTTATCATGTCAGGGCATCAGCAAATCTTTTGGCGAAAAAGTCATTTTGAATGATGCCTCATTTCATATAGAAGAGCGTGAAAAAGCCGCTCTCATCGGCAACAACGGAGCAGGTAAGACAACCCTCCTCCGTATTATAATGAATGAAATCTCTGCGGATTCCGGTCAGGTCGTTCTGATGAAGGACAAAAAGATCGGCTATCTCGCACAGTATCAGGATGTCAGCGGACACCGTACCGTCTACGAGGAACTGCTCACGACCAAACAGTACATCATCGATATGGAAGACCGCATGCGCGCGATCGAGGTCCAGATGAAAAACGCTTCCGGCGAGGAACTTGACCGTCTGATGAACACCTACACCCGCCTGACCCACGAATTTGAGCTGGAAAACGGCTACGCCTATAAGAGCGAATTGATGGGCGTGCTCAAAGGTCTTGGCTTTACCGACGAAGATTTTGCCAAACAGGTCGAAACCCTCTCCGGTGGACAGAAGACCCGTGTCGCACTCGGCAAACTCCTGATCTCCAAACCGGATATCCTTCTCCTCGATGAGCCAACCAACCACCTCGATATGGAAAGCATCTCCTGGCTGGAAACTTATCTTCTGAATTATCCGGGTGCTGTATTTATCGTCTCCCATGACCGTTATTTCCTTGATAAAGTTGTAACGAAAGTCATCGAGATCGATGCCGCCCAGGTCCGCATGTACAGCGGCAACTACTCCGCTTACGCAGAAAAGAAAGCACAGCTGCGTGACGCACAGTACAAGGCTTACCTTAACCAGCAGAGAGACATCAAGCATCAGGAAGCCGTCATCGTCAAGCTGAAATCCTTCAACCGTGAGAAATCCATCAGACGCGCAGAGAGTCGTGAAAAAATGCTCGGCAAGATCCAGCGGATCGAAAAACCGACCGAAGTTCAGAGTCAGATGCGGCTTTCCCTGGAACCGAGAGTTGTCAGTGGAAACGATGTCCTCACCGTAGAAGAACTTTCCAAGAGCTTTCCGGAGCAGACACTTTTTACCGATATCTCTTTCCAGATCAAACGTGGCGAGCGTGTCGCCCTGATTGGAAACAACGGTACCGGCAAGACGACCATGCTCAAGATCCTCAATGATCTTATCCCGGCAGACTCAGGAACTTTTTCTCTGGGTTCCAAGGTTCAGATCGGATATTATGACCAGGAACACCATGTACTCCATGCGGAGAAGACGATCTTTGAGGAAATCTCCGATACTTACCCGACACTTACCGAGACAGAGATCCGAAACATGCTCGCCGCCTTCCTCTTTACCGGCGATGATGTTTTCAAAGTGATCTCCTCCCTCTCCGGTGGTGAGCGCGGCCGTGTTTCCCTCGCGAAACTGATGCTCTCCGAGGCAAACTTCCTGATCCTCGATGAGCCGACCAACCACCTTGATATCGCTTCCAAGGAAATCCTCGAAGAAGCGCTGAACAGCTATACCGGAACCGTCTTCTATGTCTCTCATGACCGATATTTCATCAACCAGACCGCGACCAGGATCCTGGAACTGACCAATCAGGCCGTTGTCAACTATATCGGTGATTACGATTACTACCTTGAGAAAAAAGAAGAACTCACTGAGAAATACGCTCCGGTGCAGCAGGAAACTGTAACTGTGCAGGAAACCGCACCAGCCACAGCATCTGAAGGAAAGCTCACCTGGCAGCAGCAGAAAGAAGAACAGGCACGTAAGCGTAAGCAGGAAGCAGAACTTAAGAAAACAGAAGCGCGGATCGAAGAACTCGAAACCCGCGATAAAGAAATCGATGAAACACTGGTTCTCCCGGATGTCTGCACCAACGTCGGACGCTGTGCAGAACTCAGCCGCGAAAAAGACAAAATCCAACAAGAACTTGAAGAACTCTACGAAAAATGGGAAACCCTGGCGTAATGCCTTGGGTTTCCCATTTTTATCTTTTGATGTATTTTTAAATTAAAGTAATGTATCCAGAGTCTCTCTGATCGCAAGGATAAACTGCTCGCTGTTCAGTACGGTCGGATTCTCAATGCTGGTGATCAGTGCCAGGTCTTTGGTCATCTTTCCGGATTCGATAGTAGAAAGAGTTGCTTCTTCCAGTTTGTCTGCGAACTGTGCAAGTTCCTGATTTCCATCGAGTTCCCCACGTTTGCGGAGCGCTCCTGTCCATGCAAAGATGGTTGCAACGGAGTTTGTGGAAGTCTCGCCGCCCTCCAGATGACGATAATAATGTCTCTGTACCGTTCCGTGAGCAGCTTCATACTCATAGTATCCGTTCGGGGAAACAAGAACAGATGTCATCATCGCAAGAGAACCAAATGCAGAAGATACCATATCACTCATAACATCTCCATCGTAGTTCTTGCATGCCCAGATAAATCCACCCTCTGCTTTCATGACACGGGCTACGATATCATCGATCAGGCTGTAGAAGTAAGTAAGACCTGCTTCCTCGAATTTCTCCTTGAACTCATTGTCAAATACTGTCTGGAAAACCTGTTTAAATTTGGCATCGTAAGTCTTGGAAATGGTATCCTTCGCGCCAAACCATACATCCTGCTTGGTATCCAGTGCATAGTTGAAGCAGCTTCTTGCAAAACTCTCAATAGAAGCTTCCATGTTGTGCATACCCATGGCAACTCCCGGAGCCTTGAATTCCTGTACCAGAGCACGTTTCTCTTCTCCATCCTCGGAAGTATAGACAAGCTCTACTTTACCCGGTTTGTCAACGTACATCTCTGTGTTCTTGTAAATGTCCCCATATGCGTGACGTGCAAGAGTGATCGGTTTCTTCCAGTTGCGTACGCATGGCTCGATTCCCTTTACTACGATCGGGGCACGGAATACAGTTCCGTCCAGAATCGCACGGATTGTTCCGTTCGGGCTCTTGTACATTTTCTTGAGGTCGTATTCTTCCATACGTGCGTGGTTTGGAGTGATGGTCGCACATTTAACTGCAACACCATATTTCTTGGTTGCTTCTGCTGCATCGATGGTTACCTGGTCATCGGTATCATTGCGGTGTGCAAGACCAAGGTCATAGTATTCTGTATTCAGATCAATATACGGAAGTAATAATTCGTCCTTGATCATCTTCCAGAGAATTCTGGTCATCTCATCTCCGTCCATTTCGACTAACGGCGTTGTCATCTGAATTTTTGTCATAATGTTCTCCTCTCTGCATATCACTGGTTTGCTGTCGCTATTTACAGCAACGATTTGTTCCATTGTAGCGAAAAAAATCATTCCCGTCAATACTTTCAGGCTTTACTAAAGTAAATTCTGCGAATTTTCCTGAAAATCACAGCGAAAGGAACTTTTTACAGTTAAATTTTCCCCATCCCTGCTGATTTTTCGGAAGGCCGAGGTCGTCTGCGCTGTCGCGGAGCATCATCTTGATATCTACGTTGGTGAGCATGGGATCTTTTTCCAGTGCAAGTGCCGCCGCCCCGGAGATCATTGGCGTGGACATCGACGTACCGCTTTTCATTCCATACGTATTTCCCGCCCCGGCCGCACACGCCATGATCCGGCGTCCCGGTGCCACCAGATCCGGTTTACAGACACACTCAAACGTCGGCCCTCGCCCGGAGATTCCCTCTTTTCCCATAAGCATATCGCTGGAACCCACCGTGATCACCTTCTTGCTGCATCCCGGTGCCGTGATACTGCCCGGCTCCGGTCCCTGATTTCCCGCCGCCGCAACGACCACCAGTCCTTGATCCCAGAGCTGTTCCACGCCGCGTACCAGAACATCCTTGTCATTTCTGGTACGATACGTCGTGCCAACCGAAATATTCACCACTCGGATCCTGTATTCTTCCCGGTGGTTCATAAGCCACTGAAACGCCGCCAGGATATCCTCCTTATTGCCGTTTCCAAAACGATCCAGCACCTTAAGCCCGATCAGCGAACATCCCGGTGCCATCCCTTTGTACTTTCCCATAGAAGCCTCTCCGCTGCCTCCTAAGATCCCCGCCACACACGTTCCATGGCCATTATCATCGTAAGGCAGTTTCCTGTATGATATAAAATCTGCAAAAGCATAAATACGATCACCAAAATCCATATGAGGATAAATTCCCGTATCAAGAAGTGCCACACCAATCCCTTTTCCGGTATAAGCAGACTGCTTCATGAATATACTCCTTATAAATGGACTTATTTTAGTGTATTCCGATCAGGCCATAATGTATAACTTTCGAAAAAATGCCAATACTGAAAGCCATAGGAAATAAAAGGAGGCTTTTTTATGCTGATACTCTTTCTTGTACTCTTTTTTCTACTGCAGGCGCTCGTACTCTTCTGCTGCCTCGCCGCCGGAAATGATCCGGCATCCCAGCAAATCTCCGATCAGGAACAGATGGAATATATCAGACGGTGGATGGAGAAGCATTCCGGGTCATGAATATAAAAATCGAGGGTATAACAGCCATTTATGACTATTGTACCCTCTGTTTTTATTTTTACTATTATTCTACTGTAACACTCTTGGCAAGGTTTCTCGGCTTATCTACATCAAGACCCTTGGCAACACTTACATAGTATCCCAGAAGCTGTAGCGGGATCACCGCAAGAGAAGTTGCAAAGTATGGATCTGTCTTTGGAATATAAACAGTAAAATCTGCAGCATCTTCGATGTTATAGTTTCCAAAAGTAGTCAGTCCCATCAGATATGCTCCACGGCTCTTGCATTCTACCATATTGCTGACTGTTTTTTCATAAAGATCCGGCTGAGTGAGGACACCGATCACCAGTGTTCCATCCTCGATCAGAGAAATCGTTCCGTGTTTCAGCTCGCCTGCAGCATATGCCTCTGAATGGATGTAGCTTACCTCTTTCATCTTGAGGCTTCCTTCCATGCTGATCGCATAGTCGATCCCACGACCTACGAAGAAAGTATCATGTGCGTTTGCCTGCTTGGACGCAAACCACTGAATGCGCTCCTTGTCATCAATGATTCTCTGGATTTTCTCCGGAAGAGTCTGAAGTTCTTTGATGTAGCCTGTGTACTGCTCCTCTGTGATCTGCTCTCTTACCAGGGCGAACTGGATTGCCAGTACATAAGATGCCATCATCTGTGTACTGTAAGCTTTGGTTGTTGCAACAGAAATTTCCGGTCCCGCAAGTGTATAGAATACATTATCTGCCTCACGGGCAATAGTAGATCCCACAACATTTACGATCGCAAGCGTTCTGATTCCATGATCCTTACACAGTCTCAGTGCTGCAAGGCTGTCTGCGGTCTCTCCGGACTGACTGATCACGATCGCCAGTGCATGAGGATCCAGGATCGGATTACGATAACGGAATTCAGACGCAAATTCCACACGAACCGGAATTCTTGCCATATCTTCGATCACATACTGTGCAGCCATTCCTACATGATACGCAGAGCCACAGGCAACGATATAAATCTGGGAAATATCTTTGATCTCATCCTCTGACAGACCGACTTCTGACAGATCAATCCTGCCATCCTTCAGAACAGAGTTCAGTGTATCCTGTACAGCTTTTGGCTGCTCATGGATCTCTTTCATCATGAAATGCTCGAATCCAGCTTTTTCTGCTGCTTCTGCATCCCAGTCGATCACTTTCATCTTCTTCTCGATTTCTTCACCGTCGAGATTGTAGAAAGTAATCTCACCCTTGCGTACACGGGCCATCTCCATATTGCCGATATAATAAACATTTCTGGTATATTTCAGGATAGCCGGAACATCAGAAGCAATATAAGCTTCTCCATCCTCCACACCAAGGATCATCGGGCTGTCCTTTCTTGCGACATAAATTTCTTCCGGATAATCACGGAACATGATAGCAAGTGCATAAGATCCACGGATACGGACCATAGAATGATTGATCGCGTCTACCGGAGTTCCCTCATATTTCTTATAGTAGTAATCAATCAGCTTCACAGCTACTTCTGTATCTGTCTCTGAATAGAATGTATATCCTTTACGTGTCAGTTTATCCTTCAGTTCCTGGTAATTCTCAATGATTCCGTTATGTACGGCAACGATATTTCCATCATCGCTGACATGCGGATGTGCATTGTTCTCAGAAGGTTCTCCATGAGTTGCCCAACGTGTATGACCAATACCGCAGGTACCCGGAACAGACTCACCGCCATTTGTCTTCTCAGAAAGTCCCTTCAGACGTCCCTTTGCCTTAATAACTGTGGTCTCACCTTCACCATCACGCACAGCAATTCCTGCTGAGTCATAACCACGATACTCCAGCTTAGAAAGTCCATCTAACAGAATCGGTGCTGCCTGATGATTACCTGTAAATCCTACAATTCCACACATAAATATATCTCCTCTTTTTCATTTCACTTTTCATTGATAAAACCAATTTTTGCTCTATGGTAGCATATCGAAGGATAGAATTCAATCATTTTTACATTATTAACCGTTATAATTGCATTTTTATTGTTACTGTTCACTCCGTTCACAGTAACTTTTTATTCCCACCTTATGTCTCCGGTAAGGCTTGGATAAGATGCAGGCGCTTCCTCCTTTGTATCTACTTCCATATATCTTATGGCAAACTGTTCGTCGTTCTGCCCCCAGTAGTCTCTGGCTTCCTGAAAAGCTTCCGAAGAGCTCTCTCCACTGATCATCTTGTCTACTACAGTATTGAGCATATTGTAGTCATAGGCTGTATATACAGAATCTGAATGCCCAACCACTGCATTTGCTCCTGTGTTTACAAAAGCATCCACCAGTCTGGAATTGCTTGCTCCATAACAGGAACCGATCCAGACAAAAGAATTCGCCAGTTTTCCACCACTATAATAATATTCAAAAAACGAAGGTGTCAGGCAATACTGTGCTCCCTCATCGGTGATAAGGATCGACAGTCTTTCTGCATCCAGATCTTCCTGATATTCACCACTTTCCGGATCATACTCATCCTCTGTAACAATCAGCGGTTCATCGCCATAGGTACATCCATGTTCTTCGATGACAATGAGATCCTTCCCGTTCAGATCTGTCTTAAAGTTGTCTACAGTGCATGCATCATTCTTGTTGGTCCTCAGACCGTTATTATTCCACTTGATAGTACTGTAATCCAGTGCATCATCAAATTCCGGAAAACCAAGTCCATACAGAATCACCGCTTCTCTGTCTCCACTCAGACCATCTGTAATATCATCCCGCTGCTCATAATCATCTTCCCCGCCCTGTCCATAAGGATTTTCGGCATAATCTTCCAGCCAGACACCAATCTTCTGACCATGGAATTCAAAGTTGAGGATGGCATCAAGTCCCATCTCAACTGTTTCCTTATCAATATATCCCGTAGCAGCCAGAAGTTCTGCTATTTTCTCTTTTCTCGACTGGATATCGGTATCTTTGTACCAGTCAGATTTCATGATATCCATGATAATCTGCTCAATGATAGAAAATTCCTCGGAAATATCCACATTCTGTATGATATCCTCTAAATCACTGTCCGTTCCCAGATCTACATAGTCGTCCACATAATCTTTGATCGCATCCGGCAGCTGAAATGCAGATACTGTGATCGGGGCATTTACAGAAAATGCGAGCAGCATTGTTGATACTATACAGAGTATTCGTTTTTTTATGTTCTTTTTTCTTTTCATTGCAGGTATTCCTCTCCATTAGGTTTTATGAGTTTATTATACAGGTGGTAATTGCAGATTTGTTTTTGGTGTTGTTATATTTACGGCAATCTGTTGAACAATTCATAAACTCTTTCTTTTGTAAGTTCTGCAGCTTTTGCTAATATTTCTCCTTCTGACAGTGTTGTCATAGAATTTACTGTCTCTTCTTTTTCTGTGATCCAATCGAGTTCCTCATTAGTTAACGCTTCCATATCCTCCAAAGAAAGTGTCTCTTTTAAGTATGACCATACGCGATTCAGACAATCATCCCATAGCTCATACTGTTCATTTCCCGTTTCTGCTGCAATTGCTCTCTGCTCTGTTTCTGCTATTTCCTGTTCAGCCTGTTGTCTAATGGATAATGTCTGCGTTTCTGTTGCCGTTTCTGTTGCCACTTCGGTATTATCATCCTGAGTGTTTATTTCATCTAAAGGAACATATGGTAGTGTCATATATGTATATTTGTCCATAATACCCTGTGCTTCACTTTCTGAAATCGGTGTGGAATAATCCTCATAAATATTGGTCGATGTATAAAACCATGGATTATCCGAATGATCATATCCATCCATAAAAACGCCCTCTTTTAACTGCAGCTGGTCAGAAATCAGATCATAATATCCTGAAACAGAACTCAACGCCCCTCCAGATCCTTCATTTGCGATGGTATAATCTTCACATAAGTAATATCTGTCACGTTCTCCACTTGAAATAACCAGCGATATCTGTCCATCAACTATCGTATACAGATCAAAAAACATTCCTGTATATGCATTCTCATTAACAGATCCTATCATCAGTTCTTCTATACCATCGCCATTGATATCCATGGTGCAATATCCCAATGAACTTTCGCCCATCTCGTATCCTGCCAGATAACAAAGATCGTTTTCTCTAAAATCCTCCATTGACCAGCCAGAAGCCATACCTTCATAATATTTTCGGATTATTTCATCATATGCCGGATAACTGGTGATTGCCTCTTCCTGTAAGGTATCTCCTGTTGACGTTGAAGTCAGGCTTTGTAAAAAAGATATGATTTCCTGTTTGTCCATATTATCTGATTCGATTTCTGCTACAGATTCTGTTTCTGTGCAATTGCTCCTGATCTGCTCATACACTTCATCATTTGTGTTAATATCTGTACTTTCTATACCATTATTTTCCGTCTCTAACAATGTAATACAATCCCAGTTCTCGTCATACAAACTTTCGCGCGTATGTGTATATCCCTCTCCATCTGAATTGCCTTCCGCGATCACGAGACCTGTCTGGCCTGTTTCCGGATCTGTATATCGTCCCCATTCTTTTCCCCATCCATTAAATACACATTTCACTTCTTCATTTGAAACATCAAGAATTCCTGCAATAGAATTAGCAGATGCAGATGGACCTGTCACCCATACTTCTGCACGGTTATCTCCATCAAAATCAGCTACTTTAACTCTTTGTGCATGTATATCCAGCATGCTTGCATCTCCAAAAATTCCATCTCTCCCATCAAGAAAGTCCTCAAGTTCATGACTGTCCACGTATTGGCAATACAAATTCATATCATTTTCAAAATATGGGTCTGTATCAACATCATATGCTGCGTAAACATCCTTACTTTGCGAAATTACAGCCGTTCCTGCAACAAATACCGTGATAAACATCGCTGATTTCAAATAGTTTTTTTTCATACGCTTCTTCTCCTAGCTTTATCTTATTCTCATATTATTTCTGCATTCTACATCAGCCTCTGCTGATAATAGTTTGAAAACCGAATATTACCATGCACAAATTCTGAACGCATTTTATATAACTGTTTTACATCTTCTTCTAAGAAAGACCGATTTGAGGGTTTACAATTCTGTCATTACGTCGCTGCATATTATATATGTTACATGATATCTCAAAATAAAAATCAGGTCAAATATTTATTCTCTTTATGCATAAAATAATTCACTATTCGTTCAAACAAACTGAAAATTTTTATCTAAGTCATTCTTTTTTCAAAACACATTTGACTTCCAACTATTTTTACGCTATATTTTTTATGTAACCTATTATAATTACTATTACCAGTAAAGGAGACTTTCGTATGAAAAAGAAACGCAAATTTTTACTGAGCTTTATTCTTCTCACCCTTGGCATCTTCTGTTTTGCAACTACAGCTCATGCCAAATCACAGTTGGTCCAGCTCAAAGCAGGCAAGACTTACACTCTTGATGTCAACGGCGATGGCAAAAAAGACAAACTCAAATTTATCCAGAAAACCATTCAGCGCGACTATCCTCAGCAGACCCATCGGATCATTTATATTAATGGAAAAAAAATAAAGGATATTACATCTTATGGATCTTTTCCTCTTTATTTTTACAAAACTAATAATGCCAACGAATATCTGATCGTCGGCACACATTGGAAGGGTGGCAGCAACAGCTATGACGTATATCACTGCAAAAAAACTCTCAAAAATATCGGCACCCTTCCAACCAACTATATGGCCAATAGCTTAAGACTGTCTGGAAATAATGTCACGCTCACTACTTATTCCAAGACATCTTACATTACCAAGTATTGCCCTGTTATAAAAATCAATAATGGACGGATTTCTCTCGCAAGCCCTTCTGCCAAAGTTGTCGGTCCCAAAAACTTCAAAGCTACTCAGTATTTTAGATTGTATCAATCTGTCAATAGCACTTATGCTAACGGGATCAGTGTTTACAGTGGACAGAAAATTTATATTTCCAGTGTTTATTTAAAAAAATACTCTAATTCCAATTATTATGATACCTTCTTCCGTGTACGCGTAAACGGAAAATATAGCTGGATGACGCAACAGCAATGGCGTTATATTAAATCACTTTAATTCACGTAAATCCCCCTTTTCCAGAAAGGCATCGTTTACTTTTCTGGAAAAGGGGATTTCTAATTACATTTTTAATTTATCCTTTGTTTGAGAAATTTCTTCCTGTATAGTCTCATTGCATGATTCTTCAGAAAAGCCATACCATATTGAATCAGAACGGTATTTATTATAATATTCCTCATAGGTTTCCCTGGAAATCATTTCATCATCAAGATACCAGTCTCCCTCCATTGCATCGCCTTTCCAAATGAGCTCATGTACCAGGCCTATCGATCCGTCATCTTTGGTCCCATAGTAAGAAATATCCCCGCCTGCATTGTCTGTAAGTACCAGCAGATATTTTTCCTCGTATTTAGATATAGAAAAACCACCAAAATACGGTATATTATTACCTGTCCAGGAAATCTGAGATGCAACTCTCTCGACAGATGTGCCATCAAATTCCCATAATTCTACTGTATACTCTACATTATCAATATTGGAAGGTTCCGTCTGATAAGCCAAAATAAGTTCGTCTACTCCGTCTCCGTTGAAATCCAGAAGCTTCGCAAAACACAGTCCCGTCCAAAATTGTTCCTGCTCATTCAAATTTGCGCTCCCATATTCAGTTTCATATTTTTCTATCAGATTCCGATATGCAGTGGGAGCGTCATTCTCATCAGACTCTGCCTCATCATTTACAATCGCCTTATCCTCTGAAACTTTTTCAAAAATAATCTCCCCAGTCTCAGAATACTCACCTATAGCATCATCATAATTCCTTGTCCCATAAGCATAATCATAATATTCTCCATCTTCTTCGTGATCAACAGTATCTTCCTGTATATTATTCGTATTGTAACCATATGTATATAATTTATCATCCTTAATACAGGTAAAATAAACCGAATGCGTATTGATGCGGGTTGCTATATACTCTTCCGTAGCTTTTGTATAAAGCGACAGATATCCCGAAAGGCTGAATATTGATCCCACCTGAACTATTTCACCATTTACACAATCATAAACATCACACCGTTTACTGTGAATATTCTTATCATCAATGGCCTCATATTCTTCCTCATTTTCAAAAGAAGATGCCATCAACAATATCGGCTTCCCGCCTTCTTTTATATTTTGGATGGAATAAAAAACTTCCTGTTCCTTATATTGTTCTATAAATTCCAGATACTTGTTATTTATATCTGCGTTTTCGGTTTCAGAAATATCTACAGAAGCTTCATTCTCCTGTACTTCTGAAATACCATCATATCCATTTGCCAAAACCGTTGTTGAAATAGAATTAAATACTAACGCCCCACATAAAAACATACTGATCGTCTTCTTCATCTGCTTCCTCCATTTCTGTGAGCTTCCTCATTGTTTAGTCAATTTCCTGAAACTGTGCTAACATTTGCATATAAACCTCCAGTAAATGTCGCTTCGGCGACGAACATTTCCTGTAAAACAACAGTAATTCCTGCTCTTCTTTACTTATGTTTTCAATAGTTTCTTTCGCATTTTCTATCAGCAGATCTGCAATAGGCATATCCAGTGCATTACACAGCCGGTAAACGGTGTACATATACGGCTTTGTTTTTCCTGCAAGAAGTGAATGAAGTGTCGAAGTTGATATATCTGCCCTTTTTGCCAGTGTATAATGCGAAATCCCTCTTATTTCACAGATCTTGTTAATATTCTGGATCAATTCTTTTGTCTTTTCTTCCGGATTATATCTTCCTGATTTTTTGCCTGCGTGCTTTGATGATGTCTTCTTTTCGCTCAATTTGAATTTTCCTTCTCTCATACATATTAAGAAGCATATAAAAGCTTCTATAATATATACGAGAGAAATGTCGAAAAATCACGCAAAAATTCGAAAAATTTATTTAATTGATTAATCACACTAAAAATTCTTCTAAATCCGGATAATCCTTAATGTGTGCTCTTACATAATTTCTTTTAAACGCTGCAAATATACTTTTTCTACTCAATGCTGCTCTTAAACTTCTTTTGTAACGCTGTAATTCAGGATCTTTTTTGTGTTTTTCGAGTGTCTTATACAAAACATTCATTTCATCTGCCAATCGGTTAATCCTATATTGGCAGGCTGCTTCACGAATTCCAGTATTACGTTTCTCAAAACAATCCTGTATAAGTGCGGCAGTCATAACAGCACGTTCTTCCGACACTCTATTATGTACACTTACATGCCCGTTTTCATAGCATTGCTCTATCATAGTTTCTGGATCGTGAATTAAAAACTCTATCCTCACATGACTGAAGTCACGTGCTTCCAGACGCTTTAGGCGTCAGACTAAATATCGGCGGATACGCCTGTAACTTAGGTGCGCAGTTATGCGCATTTTCCATGCCGGATACGACAGATTCCCACATAACAGGTAGTCCACTGGTTAATCCTCAATAATCAGTACCTGTTCATCTTACCACATCTCTGAGATAATCGCTCCAACAACATTTCTAAACATGAATTCGTACAATTCGCTCGATTTGTGCGATTCGTGTCACTTTATCCAGGAGGATCATCTCATGAATGCAAGACAAAAACTTCATCAAATCCATCTTCAGGAATGGACCGTCAGATTTGCAGATCAGAAAGCCAGCGGCCTTACTGTCCGGCAATGGTGCGAACAGAATAATCTTTCTTTCCACACCTATAACTACTGGAAGCATCTTCTCAAGGAAGAAGTTGTTGATCAGACCATGCCAGATATCGTTCCACTTTCACTTTCTGTTCTCTCAGACTCTGGATCTTTATTAGAAACAACTACTCCTGATATTCGTTCCATTCGTGCGAATCGCTCGATTCGCTCAAATAACTCTAATGTTCAAATGCAGATAAACGGTATTTCTATCGAAATAGATTCATCTGTTTCCGAAGAGTTTCTCTGTAAACTCATCAGAGCGGTGTGCCATGCTTAAAGATGCCGACCACAGTTACTTCGCCGGTGTCTATATCGTCTGTGGATACACAGATCTCCGCTTCGGGATCGATTCGCTGGCTGCCATCATTGAACGCAGGTTTCATATGCATCTGTTTGTACCTAACACCCTCTTCCTTTTCTGTGGCAGGTCTTCCACCAGGATCAAAGGGCTTCTCTGGGAAGGCGATGGATTCCTGCTCCTTTACAAACGCGTAGAATCCGGCCATTTCACATGGCCGCGTTCTTCCACTGAACTCAGGTCCTTATCTGCTGAACAGTTCCACTGGCTGATGCAGGGCTTTGCCATTGATCCTGTCATCCACGATATCACACCTGACACTTCCGTCTGATCCTGATATTTTGTGCAAAACAGAGAACTTTTTTCCAGTTCCCGGACATGTTTTCCATGTACTGTGCACAGCTTCCAGACGCTTTTTAATCATCATTAAAAAGTGTCTGAAGCTCTGTACGGCACTTTTTCTTTTTAACTGCGTCCCATTTCCAGGATCCTCATACTTCCTTTCTCCGGCCTTTCAGCCATAGTCATTTTTACCTTTCAGCCACTTTTATAAAGTGTCCTTTTTTCACCACTTCTGGTATAATGTTCTTATTAACACAGGAGGTGGCACAGCATGATCCAGTTATCAGATGAACAGTTAAATAATCTCGGCAAAGAAGCTCTCATTGTTATCGTATCTTCTTTACAGGATCAGCTCCTTGCCCTGCAGTCCCAGCTGGATCATGCCAACGCTCAGCTGTCCGATAATAACCGCCAGATCGAACTTCTCACAGAACAGATCCGCCTCATGAACCAGCGGTTCTTTGGCCGTAAATCTGAATCTGCCGTATCGGAAGTTGATGGTCAGCTCTCCCTGTTCGATTCCTTCAATGAGGTTGAATATCTGAAACAGGATCCTTTAAAAGAACCTGAGATCACTGAAGTGATCATTCCGTCTTACCGCCGTAAAAAAGCTGTCGGCAAACGTGAATCCAATCTGGCCGGACTTCCGGCACGTATCATCGAGCACACTCTTTCTGACGAGGAACTGGCAGTAAAGTTTCCTGACGGTTACAAGGAACTCCCTGCGGAAGTTTATAAACGCCTGCACATCATTCCGGAAACATTTATCGTGGATGAACATCATGTCCATGTCTATGCCTCCAAAAGTAATGACGGAACTATCCTGAAAGCTCCAAGACCAAAGGATCTTTTCCGTAACAGTATCGCTACCCCTGCACTTGTCGCTTCCATCATCAATGGCAAGTATACAAATGCACTGCCTCTGGAACGACAGTCAAAGGCTTTTAAAACAAATGGTATCCAGCTTTCCACAAATACCATGGAAAACTGGGTGATCAAAAGTACTGATGTATATCTGTCCCTGATCTATGACCGGCTCCATGAACTGATCTATGACAGTAAGGTCATACATGCAGATGAGTCACCGGTAAAAGTTATGCGGATCGACCATGCAAAGATTAAAAACGGCAGGAAGACTTACATGTGGGTCTATCGAAACCGGTTGCTGCGAGGGACCCATCCCATCGTCCTCTTTGACTGGCAGCCTTCCCGTCATTCTGACCATCCGCGGGAATTCCTGAAGACATTCTCCGGAACTGTGGTCACGGATGGATACCAGGTCTACCATAAGCTTGCAAAAGAACGCCGGGATCTTAAAGTCGCCGGCTGCTGGGTCCACGCCAGAAGACCTTTTGCAGAATTCATAAAGTCTGTCGGTCAGGACACTGCCAAAGGGTCGATTGCCCAGGAAGCATATAGCATGATCACAGAGATCATGCACATCGATAATACTTTTGATGACCTCTCTGTTACAGACCGTAAAAAGCAGCGTCAGCTTGTTCTTTCAGAAAAAGTGGATGCTTATTTTGCATGGGCAAAACAGAAGTACTCACAGGTAACTCATAACAGCACAATTGGAAAGGCTCTTGCTTACAGCATAAATCAGGAAGAATATCTTCGTGTATTTTTATCTGACGGGAATGTCCCGATGGATAACAACTATGCAGAACAGGCAATCCGTCCTTTTACCATTGGCCGCAAGAACTTTGTAATGATCGAATCTTCCAATGGTGCAAAAGCAAGTGCGATCCTCTACAGTCTGGTTGAAACAGCAAAAGCAAACATGATAAATACTTTTGAATATTTCAACCTGCTGCTTACTGAGATTCCTCGGCATATGGATGACAAAGATCTCAGGTTTATTGATGATCTTCTTCCATGGTCACCCAGAGTCCAGAAAGAATGCCCAAGCCGATACAAAAAAACTTGATTTTTCAATGTGCATATCTATTTTCATAAAGTCAGCTCAA
>OLPV01000499.1_pt1 | contig 33848 bp, 29 predicted proteins | sample 1671961 | NCBI WGS metagenome assembly OLPV01 (sample SAMEA3136630, study PRJEB25190) | human gut metagenome | biome: human gut; feature: human-associated habitat; material: faeces | place: Austria | collected 2013
TCCTGAAAAAAGGCGGTGTTCTTTATAATTTTGATGCAGACTGGTACGGTCATCTTTTTGATGAAGAGAAGAGAGAAAGTTATGAAAAAGACCGTCAGAATACAGAAGATGAGAACGTAGAGGACTATTATAAAGGAACGGATATTGAAAAAATGGAAGAGATCGCAAGACAGGTTCCGTTAAGTCAGTTGAAACGTCCGGAGTGGGACATGGAAGCTATGAAAAATGCAGGATTCCAGAATATTGTCTGCGATCAGCAGGTATGGAAAGAAGTCTGGACAGAAGAAGAAATCCTGAATAACAGCACTTCCCCGATCTTCCTGCTGGAAGGTCATAAATAAAAAGAAAACAGTATCTCGCGAGGGTGCTGAATAGTTACGAAAACAGTTATTATGCGGAGACTTGCAGTAACAGAAAAGAGACAGAACATGGTAGAAAAAAGAGAGAATTTTATCCTTAATAATGCAGAAGTGGAGCCAGGCGCCATCTGGAATGGTGAACTGGAGTTAAGTGAAGGACAGATTTGCCTTCCGGCGACCATTCTTCATGGCGAAAAGAAAGGAAAAACAGTACTGATCACAGCAGGAGTTCATGCCGGTGAATATGTAGGAATTCAGGCGGCAATAGAACTTTCCCAGAAATTAAAGATTGAGAAAGTTGCAGGAACAGTGATCCTTGTAAAAGCAGTCAATCGTCCTGCCTTTGAAAAAAGAAAAGGAAGTATGGGACTTACCGATGAGAAAAATCTGAACAGAGTGTTCCCTGGATGCCCGGATGGAACAGAAATGGAGCGTCTGGCATGGGCAGTTTCACGAGAACTGCAGACGGTAGCAGATTACTATATTGATCTTCACAGTGGAGATGATTATGAGACTCTGACACCATATGTTTATTATGCAGGGGTTGCGCCGGAAGAAACTGTGGCAGAATCCCGAAGAATGGCAGAACAGGTGGATGTACCTTATATGGTAAAATCCAATGTAGCATCCGGCGGTTCCTATAACTACGCAGCTTCTCAGGGAATCCCAAGTATTCTTATTGAAAGAGGCGGAATGGGTGAATGGACTTACGAGGAGGCACGTTCCACAAGAAGAGATGTGCGGAATATTCTCTGTCATCTGGGAATTTATCTGGGACAGAAGGATTTTCGTACCTATTATCCTCTGGATGTGACAGATCTCTGCTATCAGGCAGCAGAAGAAAACGGTCTTTGGTATCCCTTCAAAAAAGTCGGAGATGTATTCAAAAAGGGTGACATTCTTGGTGAAGTAAGAGATTACGAAGGTAACATGAAAGAAATGAGTGTTGCGGAATATGACGGAGTGATCCTCTATCAGTGTAGTACTCTGCAGGTTCTGCAAAACGGACCGATGATTACTTATGGAAGGATCATCAGCCCTTATGATGAACGTAAAGAAAGAATCGTCAATTACTGGGAAAAACGAAGTGACAGTTTTCTGGAGCAGAGACGTCAGGAACTTCACAGCACCATGGCTGAGAGATGGCTGAAAGAGATTCGCAAACAGCTTCCGGAAGGCAAAAATCTCCGCATTCTTGATGTGGGCTGCGGTGCCGGATTCTTTACGGTGCTTCTTTCAAAAGAAGGACATCAGGTAACTGGTATAGACCTGACACCGGATATGATCAAAAATGCCCGGCTTCTTGCAAAAGAGGAGAATGCAGACTGTCAGTTTCAGGTAATGGATGCAGAAAATCCGGATTTCCCTGATGAAACTTTTGATGTGATCATTTCCAGGAATCTTACCTGGACCCTGCCTCATGTAAGTCATGCTTATAAAGAATGGATACGTGTCCTGAAAAAAGGCGGTGTCCTTCTGAATTTTGATGCCAACTACGGAAAAGCTGATTTTTCCAATGTGAGCGATCTTCCGGAAACTCATGCTCATCATACTGTTGGAGACGAAATGATGAGAGAATGTGAAGAGATCAAACGTCAGCTTCCTATCAGTTCCTACAGTCGTCCGGCGTGGGATCTGGAGACTCTGGGAGCAATGAATCTGGAAGAATTTCAGGTTGACCTTGGTATCAGCAGCAGAATTTATCTGGAAAAAGATGCGTTCTATAATCCGACTCCGATGTTTATGCTGCGAACCAGAAAATAAACTGCAGGGACAGCAGTAACAACAGCGGAGAAAATATGGATTTAAAACAGTTACAGTATTTTGTGGCATGTGCACAGACAAGATCTTTCAGTGATGCGGCAAAGGTCCTGTATTCCACACAGCCCAGCGTCAGTAAAGTGATCAAATCTCTGGAAGATACGCTGGGAATACAGCTTTTTGAGCGACTTCCCAGAGGAATATGTCTGACAGTACAGGGACAGAAAGTCTATCATTATGCCTGTAAGATCACGAATCAGATTGATGTGTTGGAAAATATGGTTTCTAGAGGAATGACAAAATGGATTCGGATATCTATGAATCCCAGTTCCTGGTTTGCCAATCAGTTTGTGGATTTTTATAATGAGACTTATGACAAAAACTATCATTTTCAGCTGACCACAGCCGGTGTCCGCAGCGTTATGGAGAGAGTGCGGGACTACATGGATGATATCGGTTTTGTATATATCCTCAGTCATCAGAAAGAGAATTTTCTTTATGAACTGGCCAAAAATAAATTGCAGTTTGTTGCTCTTTATGAGACAGATGTGGTATTTTATCCTGGAAGGCTGACAGAACTTTATAATACAGATAAAGAGCAGGTGTCTCTGGAAAATCTGGAGGGAACCCGTTTTATACAGAATTATCAGGATGAATTTTTTGATATTGGTTCTGTACAGGAAGATTCTTTTCAGTGGAAGGACCTGGATATTTCTGTGCTTACCAACAGTGACTATATTATGGAAAAAATGCTGAAAAACAGCCGGGTTTCCAATGTAAGCGGCAGTTATCTCTCCGAAAACAAGGAGGGCACCACACCGGGAATTCCTCTGGATATGAACGAGAATAAAGTTATTTTCGGGTACATTACCCACAAAGGTGAACAGCTGGATGAAAGTGTAGAAGAGTTCCTGAAATTTCTTCAGGAATGTCTTCCAAAAAGTTAAAAGCGACTTATTCCAAAACAGCCATAATGTATGCGAATTGAGAATAGCTCATAACCCGGGGGGAGGGTTGTGAGCTTTTTTTATGTCTGCTAAACTTTGACTGTTGAGACAGTACAGATCAATAAAGATGGAGATAACTAAATGAAAAAATATATATTTCAACGGTTACTTCAGCTAATCCCGATTTTGTTCGCAATTACCTTTTTGTCTTATGGAATGATGAGGATAGCAGGAAGTGATGTTGTAACCAAGAAAATGGAAAATACAGGAGGTGTGGTTTCAGAAGAAACAATGGATGCTGCAAGGGAGCAGCTGGGACTTGACAAACCATTTCTTACACAATATTTTGTATGGCTTGGAAGGCTGCTTCGTGGAAATATGGGAAACAGTTATGTTTCAGGATTTCCAGTTTTTGATACTTTTATATCAAAACTTCCTGCAACATTGCTTCTGACAGTGACGTCAATTCTGCTTACCATTATTATATCCATTCCTCTTGGTATTCTGTCAGCAGTTAAACAGAATACAATTACAGATTATCTGATAAGGGTATGCAGTTTTGTAGGAAACAGTCTGCCAAATTTCTTTGTGTCTCTTCTTCTTATGTATTTCCTTGCGATCAAACTGAGAATTTTTCCGGTTATAGCAAAAGATGTAGGATTAAAGAGTGTGGCTATGCCTGCCATTACCCTCGCAATTGCCATGTCTGCCAAGTATCTCAGACAGGTGCGTGCAACAGTGCTTGATGAATTAAGTAAGGATTATGTGGCAGGGGCAAAGGCTCGTGGAGTTAAATTTTCTGTTACATTGTGGAAAAGCATCATGAAAGCCTCCCTTGTAACAGTTATTACGTTGTTGATGCTGTCAGTAGGAAACCTGCTGGGAGGAACTGCAATTGTTGAGTCGATTTTTATGTGGGATGGCGTAGGGAAGATGGCTGTAGATGCCATTTCCATGCGTGATTATCCGATCATACAGGCTTATGTTATGTGGATGGCAATTATCTATGTGCTTGTAAATCTTCTTACAGACCTGTCCTATCGGTTTCTGGATCCAAGAATCCGTCTGGGAGGTATGGAACAGTGAGCGAAATAAAAAATAAAAACGTAACTGTGCGAACACAGAAGACTAAAAAAAGTCATATAAAGCAAAAACTGATTTTCTTTCTTATGCTGGCGGCGGCACTGGTAATACTGGCTGTTTTTTCAGACCATCTCTGTCCCTATGATCCATATGCTCAGGATCTTTCCAGTGCGTTACAGCCACCCAGCATACAACATCCCATGGGAACAGATACTTATGGAAGGGACATGCTTTCCAGGGTGATCAGTGGTTCCAGAGCAAGTATTTTTTCTACATTTATCCTGGTGGCCGTTATTTCCATATTTGGAACTACAGTAGGCACATGGTGCGGATATTATGGTGGGACTGTTGACTCTGTTATAATGAGAATTTCGGATATATGTCTGGCATTTCCAGGACTGGTATTTGCCATGGCTATTGCTGCGATCCTTGGTGGGGGTATTCAGAATGCTATTATTGCACTGGCAGTGATCAGCTGGCCGAAATATTCCCGGATTGCAAGAAGCCAGACACTTGCATTGAAAAACGAGGCATATGTTCATGCCTCCATATTGGCAGGAGACACTTCCAGGCAGATTATATTCCGGCATATTCTTCCGAACATAATGGGACCGGTTCTCGTAACTGCCATGCTGGATATCGGAACTATGATGATGGAACTGGCCGGGTTATCTTTTCTTGGTCTGGGAGCACAGATTCCCATGGCAGAATGGGGAAGTATGATGAGCAATGGACGAAGCATGCTTCAGACACAGCCTTGGATTGTATTGTCACCTGGAATTGCAATATTTGTATCAGTTTCAGTTTTTAATTTACTGGGAGATACCGTAAGAGATTATCTGGATCCCAAAAATAGTCACAGAAACAGAGGATAAAAAGCACAACATGCTTTATAATAGGAGGATTAATATGAAAGTAAAGAAAATTATGGCAATAGCGATCAGTCTTGGTCTTATTGCAGGAACGACGACGGTGCCAACGTTCGCAGCTGACAAAAAAACATTTGTATTTGGCGATACTACTTTTAATGCAGAAAATGAAGAAGCAGATATCAACCCACAGAACACTTACGCAGGATGGGCATGTATCCGCTATGGTGTTGGAGAAACACTGTTTCGTTATTCAGATACCATGGAAATCGAGCCATGGGTGGCAAAGGAGTATGAAAATATAGACGAACTGACCTGGAAGATCACGTTGAATGATGGTGTTGTCTTTTCAAATGGACGTGCCTGTGACGGAGAAGCTGTAAAAGAAAGTCTGGAAGAACTGGTAGCAAACAATGAACGTGCTGCAGGAGACCTTTGCATTGACAGTATTGAAGCTGATGGAAATACTGTCACGATCAAAACAACAGAGCCGAAACCGGCACTGATCAACTACCTCAGCGATCCCTATGGCTGTATTATAGATACCCAGGCAGGAATCACAGATAATGGAATTGTAATTGGAACAGGTCCTTATGTAGCCACTGAGCTGGTAACAGATGATCATATTAATCTTGAGAAAAATGAAAATTACTGGAATGGAGATGTAAATATAGACGAAATCACAGTGCGTACTATTTCTGATGGTGATACTCTGGCACTTGCTCTTCAGTCCGGTGAAATTAACGCAGCATATGGCATGGCATATGCAAGTTATCCATTGTTTGAAAATGACGACTATACATTTTCCAGTACAGCAACAAGTCGTGCATTTTATGCATGGATGAACTACGAAAGCCCTGTAACATCTGATGCGGCAGTACGCAAGGCAATTGCCATGGGAATTGATAAAGAGAATTTTGTATCAGTGCTGCTGAATGGTTATGGATATCCTGCAGTTGGGGCGTTTCCGGATACTTTCTCTTTTGGCGGTCAGAACCTGACAACAGAAAGTTATGACCCGGATGGTGCAAAAAAAGTTCTGGAAGATGCCGGCTGGGTAGATTCTGATGGTGATGGGATTCGTGAAAAAGACGGACAGAAGCTGACGATTCGCTGGCTTACTTATCCAAGTCGTCAGGAGCTTCCGCTTTTGGCTGAGTCTGTACAGGCAACTTTAAAAGATATCGGTATGGATGTTCAGGTAAACTGTACAGCTGACAACAATACAATCCGTAAAGACCTTACACAGTGGGATGTATACGCAAGTGCCATGGTAACAGCACCTACAGGAGATCCTCAGTATTTCTTCACCTCCTGTTGTCTTGATTCTTCCGTAAATAACAATGGACATTATCACAGCGATAAACTGGAAGAACTTGCAAAGCAGATGGAAAATGAGTTTGACGTAGATAAACGTTCAGAACTGGGTATCCAGATGCAGCAGACTATACTGGATGATAATGCATATGTTTTCTGTTCTCATCTGAGAATGAGTATGATCATGCAGTCAAATGTAACGGGACTGGTTGCTCATCCCTGTGATTATTATGAATTAACAGCAGATTTGGATATTGAATAAAGATTCCGGGGGTCTGACCCCATTAAAATTTTATTAAAAAAGTATTAAGGAGAATTTATGGTGTCTGACCCCATTAACAAACCAGAAAATAAGATACTGACATATGAGTCTGTGGAGATATCATTTGGTGGAAGGACAGTGGTTCAAGATGTAAACTTTTCTCTTAAATCAGGAGAGATCCTGGGACTTGTAGGTGAATCAGGCAGTGGAAAAAGTACTCTGATCAAAGCGGCCATGGGGCTTCTTGGCTCTGACGGGCTTGTTACAAAGGGAGATATCCGGTATATGGGACAAAATATACTTGATATACCAGAAAAAGAGAAAAGAAAAGTCAGAGGTGCAAAAATCGGTATGATCTTTCAGGATGCAGGAGCATCTCTTTGCCCCATCCGTACAATTGGAGAGCAGATTTATGAAAGTATGCGTGCCCATGTCAAAATAACCAGAAGTGAAGCAAAGGACAGGGCAATGGAGCTGTTTGAGAAACTCAATTTCAAAGACAGTCAGAGGGTGTGGGACAGTTATCCTTTTGAATTATCCGGAGGAATGAACCAGAGAGCTGGTATTGCTATTGCCATGCTTATGAATCCACCGATTCTGTTTGCAGACGAACCGACCAGTGCTCTGGACGTGTCTGTACAGCGTCAGGTGGTAAAAGAAATGCTTAAGTTAAGAGAACTGTTTGGAACAGCGATCATTATTGTAACACATGATATTGGGGTTGTCCGGGCGATGGCTGATACAGTTCTTGTTCTTAAAGACGGAAAGGCAGTGGAATATGGTCCAGCCGTGAAGGTACTGGAACATCCTGAAGATCCATATACGAAAAAATTGTTGGCAGCAGTACCTAAACTGCAAAGGAAGGTTCGGTCATGAGTATATTTTTAGAGGCAGAACATTTAACAAAAATATTTACACAGAGGGGAAAAGAGCCGTTTAAAGCGGTGGATGATGTAAGTTTTGTTTTAAAAGAGGGAGAGTCTCTGGGAATTGTAGGAGAATCCGGCTCCGGTAAAAGTACACTGGCAAAAATGCTTATACGTCTTATTGATATAACAGAAGGCACTCTGAAATTCAATGGAAATGATATAACCAGATTAAAACAAAGTCAGCTCAGAGAGGTATATGGAAATATTCAAATGGTTTTTCAGAACCCGGTTGGTTCCTTTGATCCAAGAAGGACTTTGGGTGATGGAATTGGAGAAAGTCTTCGTAATCGCGGAATGAAAAAAACAGAAACAGAAAAGAGAGTCGTAGAGCTCCTGGAGCAATGTGGGCTTGACCGTGAATATGCAAAGAGATATCCACATGAAGTGAGTGGAGGACAGTGTCAGAGAGCCGCTATAGCCAGAGCACTTGCAGTAAATCCAAAGGTACTGATCTGTGATGAAGCAACCAGTGCACTTGACGTAACGATTCAGAAACAGATTATGGAACTTCTTCAGGAACTGAAAGAAAAACAGGGACTGTCTTTTATTTTTATCTGTCATAATCTGGCACTGGTTCAGATGTTCTGTGACAGAGTCCTGGTTTTATATGAGGGAAAAGTGGTAGAAGGTGGAACCCCGGATGAGATCATCAATTATCCGAAAATGGAATATACACAAAATTTAATAGATTCAGTATTGTAAAAAAACAAATATATTATGGGGATAACCGGAGGGCAGTAGTTATGGTAGTAAATATTTTTCTGTTTGACGATTTTGAAATAATGGACGCATTTGGTCCTGCACAGATTTTCGGGAGCAGACCAGATGAATTTTATGTACGTTACTTGTCTTTGCGCGGCGGTTTGGTTACTGGAAAGCAGGGAGTTAAGGTTTGGACAGAGCCCTTAAATCCGATAGAAATAGAGGATGTTTTTTTGCTGCCAGGTGGAAAAGGTGTTAAAAGTTTTCTTCATATGGAAGGGGAAAATGGCTGTAAACTGTTAAAAGAGGCAGTGGAAGAAGCTGAATTTTGTATGATGGTTCAGAATGGTTCCGCTTTTTTGGCAAAGAGTGGACTTTTATTCCGAAGACAGATTGCAGATTATAATTATGATGAGAACTGGAAACGAATGTTTACAGTAGGCATTGATTATATGAATGGTATCAGATGGTGTGCTGATGGTAAATATTATTCATGCAATAACACTATGGCTGCGATAGATATGACTCTGGGATTAATCAGTGATATGGTAGATGTTTCCATGGCCGAAAGTATTGCTGAGAAAATTGGATACAGCTGGGATTCAGAAAGTGAATCAGATTTTGTAATGTAAAAACGTAACTGCTCAGTACCCTCACAGTTACGTAAAACTATATATGCTTATATACAAAAAGGTACTTTCCTGGTCGGGGAAAGTACCTTTTTGTATATGGGTAAGTGAGCTATCTAAAGTGTTTATAAGGAAGGAGGTCCATACACTTTATCAGTTATTGATCAGCGGGGGTTCAATAACTTTATCAGATAGGGTAAAACATAACACAACGTCTTGTGTCATGCTATAGCTATATTTTATCAAAGATATGGCATAAAACAAGCCTCCCCAGGGGATATTCTGTTATGAAAAAAATACAGGATTCATGTCATATATGAATAGGTCAATATCCCCCTGTTTGCTATGTGAAAATTTATTTTACTTTTGTGGTTGTATATGCTTCGTTCCGGTTCTTGTCTTTGACTACAAGACGAAGAGTTTTGCCTTTTTTCTGTTTGGATATTTTTACAGAGTATTTGCCGTTGGCAGCTGCTTTGCCTTTGTAGGTTTTGTTTCCTCCGGTGATGGTAAGAGTAGCTTTTTTCTGGGCTGTTCCACTTATTTTTTTTGAAGAAGCAGTTACTTTATTTACTGTCACTTTGGCAAGGTTGGAGACACTGGTTTTGCATCTGCTGACATTGATCTCAGCAGGTGCAGCAGGATTACTGAGTTTGTTTTTGCTTACTTTGCTGACAGTGGAATTAAGAAGAGAAATTCCATACTGCTTATTGCCTGTGATAGTGTTGTTGCTGATCTCACTTATTTTGGATTTGTTTTTTACAATGATTCCGCAGCGTTTGTTGTTTTTGATGGTGGCATTGCGGATAGTAGCAGAAGCATTGTCCACAATGATACCATAGGATGGATGATCAGAGATACATGCCGCACCTGTCAGTTTCAGTACAGCAGACGCTTTGACGGAAATGCCGTAGTTATGATTGCCGGAAATGGTGGTGTTGCCATTGATGATAACAGTGTTGCCTTTACCGGTGACATTGATACCATTGGATCTGGCAGAGCCGGAAATAGTGTTTTTGCCCTGGAGGGTTACTGTAGAGGGTTTGGTATTGCCTTTGGTGTTGGAAATGGTGATGTTGGCGGATTTGCTGGTGGTGATGGTACATCCTTTGAAGCTGACAGAAGAACCGTCAGACAGAGCCAGACCAGCCACACCGCTTCTCTTGACAGTAGAATCTGTAACCGTTGCCTGAGAGCCGTCTGCTACGCCAAAACCGTCATTTTTGTTGTTGTCCAGGACACATTTGGATACTGTAACGGAAGCATTCTGACGGACACCGATACCGTTATGACCATTATTGGAAATTGTACATCCGCTTACATCTGCATGAGAACCGTTGAATAAAGAGATGCCACATTCCGGATTCCGGATGATCTTGCAGTTGGAGATGGTGACAGTTTTGCTGTCATAAATACCAATGCCATGTCCATGGCTGATACCATTTTCCGGAGCATTTTCGATGGTACAGTTTTCTACGCGACTGGATTTACCTGCTACCCGGAATGGACAGTTTGTCCATACACCGCCGCTTACCATATTGTAAGAACCGGACATGTTGACAGAAACTCCTGAAAAACTGCTGTCTGCCTCTGCTACAATAAAGAGATTATCGTAAATTCTCAGAAGATCTGTGATTGTATAAGAACCGGATGGGAAATAGATCATTACCGGTGCAGAAAGACTGTGGCATTTTCGGATATAACCTGATACTTCTTCCGTTACATTTCCGGTACCGGTAACCTGATAAATGGTAGTGATCCCATAAGTATCTTTTACTTTCTGGCCATTAGTACCCAGAGTAACTTCTGTTTCGCTGTCACCTGCGGTGAACTGGGAATCTTCGGTATCTTCTGTAGCTTCGACAGTGTTCTCTGTTTCTGATTCTACAGCAACACCAGTCTCATCGGAGAATTCTTCTTCGTCTGTTTCCACAGAGGCTTCCTGTGAATCGATTTCATTGGTTTCAGCCTCATGGGAAGTGGCTTCTTCAGAATCAGTTTCTGCTGTCAGATCAGTGTCCTGGGACTGGCTGTCAACAGCGTCGGTAACGATTGCTTCACTTTCAAAAGCATCTGCCTGTACTGACCCTGCAAAAGAAATACCACTCATAGAAACAGTAAGTGCAAGTGCCATTGTGATGATTTTGTTTCGCATAATTTGCCCCCTTATGTAATATGTAGATAACTGATTTTTAATATAGCATATCCCATATTGGGATTCAATAAACAATCAGGGAATTGAGTAAAAGTGCATGAAATACAGCAGTATTTTTTATGAAAAAGGGAGATTTCGGAATACATGGAGGAAATGACTTGGTAGAATTTTTTTATATGTTATGATACAAAGATAAGGATTAGCTTTGGGAGAAAACAATTTACTACTAAAAGATCAAAGTAAGGAGGAACCATGAAAAAAAGGATTATATCAATATTGTTGGCTGGTATGATGGTCTGCAGCAGTATACCTGTTTATGCAGCAGATGATCTTGCTGCATATGCAGATGTATCTGACAGTGCGGATCCGGAGGAAGCGGCTGGAAGTGATGCACCTGCAGAAGTGGCTGGATTAGCAGGTACATCTGAAAGTGAAGAAACAGAAATTTTTTCAGATGATGAGTTCTCTGACGGAGAGACTGCCATTGAAAATACAGATCAGGCAGATACATTTTCTCAGCCAGAGGCAGAGGATACAGAAGTAGAGATTGCCGGGGAAGAAAGTTTCTCAGATGGAGGAGCAGCTCAGGCAGAGGGGACGATTGTGTCTGGCGGTACACTTGCAACAGGTGTAAAATGGGAACTTTCCGATAACGGAAACCTGGCTTTCGACGGTTCCGGAGCTATCGAAAAAGATAATGGCCACAGTTATCCATGGGATAGCGCTCAGGTTCATTCTATAACAATAGGAAATGGTATTACCGGTATTGGAAGCGGTGCTTTTGCTTCCTGTGCAAAGCTGACAAAAGTTGCTGTGGCAGCAGATACCTTGCAGACAGTCAGCAAAGATGCATTTGCAAATAATACTACTGCAGTGGTGGAGCTTTATTATGCAGGAAATGCACCGGCAGTACTTCCCATATTTACAGGGGTATCTTCTCTTAAAGTTTATTACAGAGAAGCAGATCAGACCTGGACAGAGGAGTACAAAGCAGCATATGAATCAGCAGAATGGGTTCCATGCTGTACAGTCAGTGGCATTACTGCCAATACAGAACATGCTTATGTGAGAGATAATAACGATGTAATCCCTCAGACAGATGGCAAGAATTATCCCACATCAGAAAATATGGCTTATTATGCGGCCACCTGTTCTGTTTGTGGAAATAAAGGCAAAGAATATAATGATTGTATACATTGTATTGATACTGCGGATCTGCAGTCCGATCATCCTTACAATACAGAGACGTCTGCGGAGTGGAACGTTTCTATGGAGGGTGCAGAAGAAATCATCCTGACTTTCGATAAAAAGACTCAGTTTGAAACAAACTATGATGACTTTTTCTATATTTATGACGAAAATGGAGAACTGTATCAGAAGTATATCAATGATCAGCTGGCTGGCAAAACTGTAGTAGTTCCGGGAAGTTCAGTGACCTTAAAACTGACCACAGACTACAGTACTGATGAATGGGGATTTGCCGTAACCAGAGCTTATGGAACGACTCATGCATGGGATGATGGTGTTATCACAAAACCGGCAGAAAGAGATCAGACTGGTACCTTAAAGAGAACCTGTAAGAAATGTGGAGAATCAGTGGAAGAAGTGATTCCTGCACCTTATATTGTCTGCGGCGATGAAGGAAATATCTTCTGGGGAATTACACCGGAACATGTGCTGGAGTTGATACCGACCAGTGAATATGGAACATCTACAGGAAGTTATTCTGAATGTACAACACTGAATGGTAATTTAGTAACAACAGCTCCCTGGGGAGAGTATGAGGAGTATATTGAAGGCCTGAGAATCAAAAAAGGAATTACAAATATCGGATATTATTCTTTTTATGGATTATCAAAGTTAAAATGGACAGAGATTGATGATGGGGTATCTTATATAGAGAGCGATGCTTTCAGAAATTGTACATCACTAGAACAGATGGAATTACCGGAAAATGTAACTGACATAGGATGGAATGCATTTTATTCCTGTACATCCTTGAAAAGTATTAAGATTCCCAAAAATCTGAAAATATGTAGATCTGAATCTTTTTCCGGTTGCCCCAGTTTAAACTCAGTGTATATTGAAGACCTGTTACAGTGGTTAAATATGGAGGAAGGTCCAAGATTTTATTCATCAAACAGTATCGCTTATTATATTGATGGAGAACTCCTGGAGGATCTGGTAATTCCGCAGGAAATTACAGGCATCAGGAATTATGCTTTTTATGCCGGAAAAAGTATTAAGACAGTTACTTTTCATGAAAAAGTAGAAACTATAGGAGAATCTGCTTTCAGTGGCGGTGAAAATCTTGAATTAACGAGAGATAAACTGCCTAATTATCTGAAGATTATAGGTAGTTCTGCTTTTTCAAACTGCAAAAAGATTTCAGCAGTAGCCATTCCTTCCAGTGTTATAAATATAGCTGACGGTGCGTTCAGAGGCTGCAGTGGAATGACGCAGTGTATTTTTACAAAAGATATACAGATAGAGAAAATTTCATCAAGTGTATTTTCCGGATGTGAAAATCTGGAGAGCATTACAATTCCATTAAGTGTAAAAACTATAGACAGCAATGCATTTAGTAACTGTAAAAAATTAAAAGAAATAAACTTTCAGGAAGGAAATATTTTAACCCAAATAGAATATTCTGCTTTTTCCGGCTGTGAAAGTCTGGAAAGTATTACGATTCCATCAGGTGTAACAAGCCTGGGAGGAAATGTATTTGCTCAATGCAAAAACTTAAAAGAAGTAAAATTTGAAAACGGAAGTGCATTAACTATTATAGGAAATCAGGCTTTTCAAGAATGTGAAAGCCTGGGGAATATTACGATTCCATCAGGTGTGACCAGTATAGGGGAGTCTGCATTTTCCAACTGTAAAAGCCTGAATAAGATTACCATACCATCAGGAGTGACAAGCCTGGGTAGTAATGCTTTTTGGGAATGCAGGAATTTAAAAGAAGTAGAATTTGCGAAAGAAAGTAAATTAACAATTATAGGTTCGAATGCTTTTTATAACACTGTACTTACAAAAATCGTAATTCCGGCAAGCGTGACTAAGATAGAAAATTATGTTTTCCAAAGTTGTTATAATCTTAATGAAATTATATTTTTAGGAGATTTTGGTGAGTTTGGATCAGAAAATGACAGATATTGCTATAATTCCAAAAAAATCACCTACTACGCCTGCAATGACACATGGAATTCACCAGAGGCACAGGCTTTCCTGAATAACAGCAGCTATAATCTTATCCCTAACCCCATCCACATGTCCGAGGAGAACACATCTCTCACTCCGGCTACCTGTACTACAGATGGGGAGAGATCTTTTGTCTGCGACAACTGTAATCAGCCATTTACAGAGGTGCTTCCGGCAACAGGGCATAAGCTCACTGTAAAAGAACACAAAGATGCTACCTGTATTGAAAAAGGTTATGACATTCAGGTTTGTAGTGTCTGCAAAGAAGAGTTTAGAACGGAACTGGAAATAGACCCTTCAGCTCACCAGTATGACGAAGGAAAAGTTATCGAGCCAAACTGCTCCAGAGACGGATATACTCTTTATACCTGTAAGCTCTGTGGCAGTACCAAACGTGAAGATTATAAACCAAGTACACCTCATGATTATGAGGATACGGTTGTAAAGGCAACCTGCCAGATGCAGGGTTATACTTTGCATCAGTGTAAAAACTGCGATTATTCTTACACCGATTCCTGGACAGAACCACTGGAACATGATTACGAAAAAACAGTGACTGCTCCTACCTGTACAGAACGTGGTTATACTTATTACAGTTGTAAGAACTGTGGCTACTCCTATAGAGATAATTATGTGGGAGCAACAGGACACAAGTACGAGAAGAAAGTAGTTCCACCAACCTGTATTGAAGAAGGATACACAGAAAACACCTGTAGTGTATGTGGCACTTCCTACAGATCCAGTTATCGGGAAGCTGCAGGCCATGATTATAAAAAAGTCGTAACAGCCCCAACTTGTACAGAGAGAGGCTATACTACTTATACATGCCAGAACTGTGATAACGTAGTGGTTTCTGATTATCGTGGAGTACTGGGACACAGTTACGAAGCAGAAGTGACAGATTCCACCTGCACAGCAGAAGGTTTTACAACTTATACCTGTGTAACTTGTGGCAACAGCTATGTTGGAGATAAGACAGATAAAGCACCTCATAAATGGGACAAAGGAACTGTTACCAAAAAAGCAGGCTATCTGGAAAATGGAACCAGAGAATTTAAATGTGCAAACTGTGATGCTTCCTACACAGAAGACATTCCTGCCCTGAAACAGACAGCCCTCAAAGACTGCACCATTACACTTTCCTATCGTAAAACTGTATACAATGGAAAGGAAAAAACACCGGAAGTTACAGTAAAAGACGGTAATGGAACTGTAAGTGAAGATAACTATACAGTCACTTATGCAGATAATCAGAATGCAGGGACAGCAAAGGTGATTATAACAGCCAAAGGCGGGGATATCTGCATTACAGGAGAGGCAGAAAAGACCTTCATTATTGCAAAAGCAAAACAGAGTATCACTGCAGAAAGTGCAGATGAAAGAATTCATGTTAATGCTACAACAGAAATTCAGGCAAGTGGTGTTGGAGATATCAGTCTTGAAACCAGCGACGATGATCTGATTACTATAAAAGATATGCAGATCATCGGCCAAAAAGCAGGTCTGGCACTGATCAAAGTAACTGCCTCTGGAGACTCCAACTATGAAGCAGCCAACAGTACAGTGGCAGTCTGGGTAGACGAAAATCATATCAGCCAGCTTGTGATAGAGAACAGAAAAACACTGGAAAACGGTGATGTAGAGTACGATTCTGTACAGAAGTGTATGCTCTGTGGCTGTGAACTGAAACGAACCACAAAACACCTCAAAAATATTGATACCGAAGAATGTCAGATTCAGCTGGATGCGTCTGCTTATACTTTTGATGGGCAGGAAGTACAGCCGAAAGTTTCCGTATCTCTGGCAGGAGCAATCCTGACAGAAGGTAAAGATTATCGCCTGGAATATAAAGATAATGACAGCGTAGGCGAAGGTACAGTCATCATTACCGGTATTGGAAATTACATAAACTCCAAAGATGCGAAGTTTCAGATCGTTGAGCGTCTTGCAACAGGCAAGATTATATCTATCAGCAATGCCACAAAAGGTATGAAAGTAAGCTGGAACAAGATCAATGGTGCAGAAGGATATGTGATCTACAGGGCGTCTGGAAATGGCTCTTACAAAGCGATCAAGACCATTACCAACGTAAATACTCTGAGTTATACAGATACCGGTGCAACCACCAATGGCAGCAAATATACTTATGCAGTTCGTGGCTACAAAGGAAGCGTCAAAAGTGATTATACAGGAAAATCAGCTTACTGCGTAACTCCTTCCAAACTTACCTATGCAAAAAATACTACATCCAAAAAGATGACAGTGAAGTGGAACCGGAACACAAAAGTAACCGGATATCAGGTAAGCTACAAAACCGGAAAGACAGAAAAAACAGTAACCATCAAGTCAAACAAAACACTGAGTACAGTGATCAAATCCCTGAAAAAAGGATCTACTTATTCAGTGAAAGTACGTGGCTACAAAACAGTATCAGGAGTAAATTATTACTCTGCATGGAGTTCTGCAAAGAACGTAAAAGTAACAAAATAAATAAAAAAAGAAGTGTAATTCAGCCTCTGTTCTTCTTGGTGGGAACAGGGGCTGTTGAAGTTACAAAAGTGACAGGGTTGCATATTTTTTGTAAGATTTCAGTTTCCGGAACAAATATGTAAAGCTGCCGGGTTATGATGTGATCAGAAAATAAATAGAAAAGAGAGGGAGAACCTTATGAGAAAAGAAAATGATCAGATGAACATCATCGCCAAATGGGCAACAGCATTTACAGTAGTATTTATTTTTGCAGTGTTACTAATGGGAAAAAATTGTCAGGCATCTCCGAATACCTATACAGTCAGCGTAGCAAAAGGATATCTGGCACTGAGAACAGCCAAAGCATATGACAGCAGTAACGAGATCGGTGAGTTATACTCAGGAGATGTTGTAGAAGTAAGCGATTACAGCGACTGTACTTACTGGTATGTATATTCTCCAAAGCACAACATGTATGGGTATGTTAATAAAAATTATCTATATTATCAGGCTTATACTTATGTACCGCAGTACAACCAGTATTCTTACGAACCTTCTTATGAGCCATATACTTACTCTAATGATTACAGCAGAAACGTTTACACAGTCAGCGTAACCAAAGGATATCTGGCACTGAGAACAGCCAAAGCATATGATGACAGCAACGAGATCGGTGAACTTTATACAGGGGATACCGTAACTGTACTGGATACCAGTGATTGTACTTACTGGTCTGTATATTCACCAAAATATGACCGTATTGGTTATGTGAATAAAAATTACCTCTACTAAAAAAATTCTTAAAAAATAAAGTATACCATGGAATAACAGAACAGATTTTGCTAAAATAAGCTCCGGGAAGGGAGCTTATTTTAATGAAAGAACTTATTAGTTACCTGATAGAAGATATGAAACAGCCGATTACCTATATACCGGCAGGAATTGTGGTCGGGATCCTACTGGCAGGAATGATCGGGCTGATTAACAAAATAACGAAAAAGAAGATGGGATTTCGGAAACTTCTCGGAATCTGGCTTTTGTGTATTTACAGTGTGGTAGTGATCATTCAGACATTTTTTTCCAGAGAACCGGGCTCCAGAAGTAGTATAGATCTTGGGCTTTTTTCCACCTGGGGTGTTACCTGGCAGGCACATGCCTATGTGATAGAAAATGTGATCATGTTTCTGCCGCTGGGAATTCTGATTCCCATGTCCGGCAGACGTCATGTACGTTTCCGGGAAATATTATTTATAAGTGCTGCTTTATCCATACTTATTGAGAGCGTCCAGCTTTTTACAGGAAGAGGATTCTGTCAGCTGGATGATGTAGTGATGAACGTTCTTGGAGGCTGCCTGGGGTATGGGATTTATCAGATTATAAAATTTATGAAATTTTAACTTTTTGAAGGTACAATATGTGCTATAATCAAGATGTTACTCAAATAATGATTATAGTAAAGGATAAAGATGGAAACACTAGAATTTGAAAGGGTAACACAGGAAGTGGAGACCTGTTGTTTTGACTGTGGAGTTGATTCTATTAATGAGTATGTCAGAGAATCCTATTATCCTATGATACTACAACATGCATATGCATATTGTATTGCAAGAAAGGGAAGAATACTTGGCTATTATCAGATTATGTTTAAAGAAATACAGTTGGATGCTTTTCCAGAAGAAATTTCTGATTACAGTGATGAAGGGCTGAATAAAAACAGAATTTCTACAGTGCACATAAGATATATTGCAGTAGATTCTAGATATCAGGGACACAAGATAGGTACAAAGGTTCTTGAGGTCATTATAAAAAATGTTCTGGAACTTGCTAAAATATGGCCAGTACGTGTAATTACATTGGATGCCAGATGTAATCTGGTTGGCTGGTATGAAAAAATGGGTTTCAAAAAAATGAGACGAAATACATTTGGTCAGGATGGAACTACAGAGGCTATGTATTTTGATTGTATGATGTATACAGAAGAATTGGAAAATTATTTACAGGTCTGAGATTATTTGGAGGGTTGGTTATGTGGATACAGTCAGATAATATGATTAAAATTTCAGGACAAGATGCAGTTGAATTTGCAAATTCATATTACAGACCAACAAAAGAAGAGATTAAACATTTTCAGAGATATATGAATGATATTGATGAAAGAATAAAGATTAAAGGGAATACAATAGGCGGATTTGAAGCAACTATAGAGGATTTGGATTTGTCTTTTTTAGATGAGATGCCAATAAAGAATAATATAAGATTGGAAATTTCTTATAATGTAAAAAAACAAGAAACTTTATATATTGATAATAATCGAAGTACTACCGAGATGTTTATAGAAACAGTTGAAACGGAAAATTACAGTAAAACAGAAAATAATGATGTTCAGTTTTTTGCTGCATAGGAGATAATATGGAGAGCTCATTTCAGTTTACAAATCCTGTATTAAAGAATATAACATTTAGTTTAAATAATAATTTTAATAATCAGGAAAATAAAAAAATACAACTTACTATAAATATATCTACTCAGATTTTTAAAGAGTCGGGTGAGAATGAAGCTGTAGTAGAATTAAATCTCAAAATTGGGGAAAGAAAATCTGACTGCCCCTTTTTTATTAACGCTACTGAACAGGCAAATTTTCGTTGGTCTGAGACTATGACAAAATCTGTTGTAGATAAACTGCTCGAACAAAATGCACCCTCGTTATTGTTATCATATTTAAGACCGATTATAGTGCAGGTCACAGCAGCTTCGCCATATGGAGCATATAATATTCCCTTTATGAATTTTACAAAAGAAAATTAAACAATGTGGAGTGATTACAAACTGGTTGTTCAGGAAAAACTGAAAAATTTTCTTGACAACCAGTTTTTTTGGATATATACTTTGATAATCAAAATATTCTAAAATCAAAGTAATGAGAATATGAGGAAAATAATATGAATATGAAACAGACCATAACAGGAGTGATCTGTGGGACCGGCGCCTGTGTGCCAAAGAGAGTTATGGATAATTATGAGATTGCTGAGTTTGTGGATACCAGTGATCAGTGGATCCGGGAAAGGACCGGTGTTATCAGGCGGCATATTGCAGAAAAAGAAACTACCGTTTCGATGGCAGCAGAAGCTGGACGCCAGGCTATGGAAGGCGCTGGTGTCAGCCCGGAAGAGATTGACCTGATCCTTCTGGCAACTGCCTCTCCAGACCAGATTTTTCCATGTACTGCCTGTAGCGTACAGGAGAAGCTTGGTGCATTAAATGCAACAGGATTTGATCTGAATGCAGCCTGTAGTGGATTTCTTTTTGCTTACAATACAGCCCAGGCATACATCAGTTCCGGCATCTTTCGAACAGTGCTGGTAATCGGCGCAGAAAGCCTTTCACGATTGGTTGACTGGAAAGATCGTAACACCTGTATTCTTTTTGGAGATGGGGCAGGAGCAGTTCTGCTGAAAGCAAAAAACAGCACATTTTATCTTCCGGCAACACATTCTGACGGAAGTGGAGGTATGGCACTGACCTGTAATGGAACAGCAGATATTCATCCATTCAACAAAGATGCAGAGCCAGAGAAAAATCTCTCTTACATTCATATGAATGGGAAAGAAGTTTTTCAGTTTGCAATCCGCAAAGTACCACAGGTTATTGAAGAAGTTTTACAGAAAAATAATCTTACAAAAGAAGAAATTCGCTGGTTCATTCTTCATCAGGCAAACAGCCGGATTGTAGATGCAGTATCCAGGCGATTGAAAGTAGATATAGAGAAGTTTCCTATGAACCTTCAGGAATATGGCAATACTTCTTCTGCAAGCATTCCGATTCTTCTTGATGAACTGAATCAAAAAGGTGTCCTTCTTAAAGGACAGAAGCTTGTACTTGCAGGATTTGGGGCGGGGCTTTCCTGGGGAGCCAGTATTCTGGAATGGGATATCTGACAAAACAACCGGAATTTCCGGTGTATATAAAAACACAAAAAATAATATAAAACAATACAGAATTTAAGGAGAAAAATCATGTTAGAAAGAATCATTGAACTTACCGCAGATACTTTAGGAGCAGAAGCATCACAGATTACAGCAGAGACATCCTTTATGGAAGATCTTCATGCAGATTCTCTGGATCTTTTTGAGCTGGCAATGGCACTGGAAGAAGAATTTTCTGTAGAGATCCCAAGTGAAGATCTGGAACAGATCACAACTGTCGGAGATGCTATGAAATATCTGGAAGAGCATAAGTAAGAGAGGGTTCACATGAAAACAGAGATCACAGAATTATTAGGAATCAAATATCCGGTTATCCAGGGCGGTATGGCTTGGGTGGCAGAATGTCATCTGGCAGCAGCAGTTTCCAATGCAGGGGGCTTAGGACTGATTGCGGCAGCAGCAGCACCGGCAGAATGGGTGAGAGAGCAGATCCGCAAAACAAAAGAACTGACAGACAAACCTTTTGGCGTAAATATCATGCTGATGAGTCCGGAAGCTGATAATGTTGCCCGAGTTATCGTAGAAGAAGGGGTAAAAGTCGTTACTACAGGAGCAGGAAGTCCGGAAAAATATATGGCTGCATGGAAAGAAGCCGGCGTAAAGGTTATCCCTGTAGTTGCATCTGTGGCTCTGGCAAGACGTATGGAACGTTGTGGAGCAGATGCTGTAGTAGCAGAAGGAACAGAAGCAGGCGGGCATATTGGTGAGATCACCACTATGGCGCTGGTTCCTCAGGTAGTGGATGCAGTGAACATTCCGGTAATTGCAGCAGGTGGTATTGCAGATGGAAGAGGAATGGCAGCAGCCTTTATGCTTGGTGCCAGAGGCATTCAGATGGGAACTGTTTTTGCAGCTTCCAAAGAATCAGTTATCCATGAAAATTATAAGAACAGCATTCTGAAAGCCAAAGATATTGACAGCAGGGTAACAGGAAGAAGTACCGGACATCCTATCAGAGTTCTCCGTAACGATATGGTTCGTAAATATCTGGAACTTGAACAGTCAGGAGCAGATTTTCAGGAAATGGAGAAACTTACTCTGGGAAGCCTCCGCAGAGCAGTCCAGGAAGGGGACGCCAAAAATGGAAGTCTTATGGCAGGTCAGATTGCAGGACTTGTAAAAGAAGAACGTTCCTGTGAGGATATTATCATAACTACTGTAAAGAAAGCAGAACAGTTAATGGGAGTCAGCACAAATGAGTAAAATCGCATTTATTTATCCGGGTCAGGGTGCCCAGTCTACAGGAATGGGACAGGATTTTTATGAAAAAAGCCCACTTTCCAGAGTAGTTTTTGATCAGGGATCCCAGGCAGTAAATCTGGATCTGAAAAAGCTTTGTTTTGAAAAAAATGATCTTCTGGACAAAACAGAATATACACAGGTGGCTATGGTAACTGCCTGTCTGGCAATGACCAGGGCTATAAAAGCCATGGGACTTTATCCAGATATGACGGCAGGTTTAAGTCTTGGTGAGTACTGCGCCATTGCAGTGGCAGGTGGCATGTGCGATCTGGACGCTATAAAAACTGTCCGTTCCAGAGGAGCTTTTATGGAACATGCAGCACCTGAGGGTACAGGAGCAATGTCAGCAGTACTGGGACTGGAAGCGTCTGTGATCGAAGAAGTTCTGGAAGCCAGAGAAGGAGTATCTATTGCCAACTATAACTGTCCGGGACAGATTGTTATTACAGGAGAAGCAGAGGCAGTGGCAGAGGCAGGCAATGCTTTGAAAGAAGCTGGTGCAAGAAGAGTTCTTCCTTTGAAAGTAAGTGGCCCTTTTCATTCCCCTATGATGAAACCGGCAGGAGAAGAGCTGAAGAAAGTTTTTGCTTCTGTAAGTATGAACCCGCTTCTGATTCCCTATGTGGCAAATATTAATGCGGAAGTGATCACCGACTGTGGCAGGATCGAAGATCTTCTGGTGCAGCAGGTAAGTGGATCCGTAAGATGGCAGCAAAGTGTGGAGACTATGATCCAGGAAGGTGTAGATACTTTTGTAGAGATTGGACCAGGTAAAACTCTTACAGGTTTTCTGAGAAAGATTGATAAAAATGTCAGATCTTATCATATCGGAACCTGGGAAGAAGCCCTGTCTGTATGTGAAGAATTAGAATCCGGAAGGAGATAGAGAAATGGCAGAGCAGAATAAGAAAAAAGTAGCCATTGTTACCGGTGCCTCCAGAGGAATCGGAAGATCCATTGCTCTGGAACTGGCGAAAAGAGATATAACAGTAGTGATCAATTATAACGGTTCTGAAGAACGTGCCAAAGAAGTCCAGAAAGAAATCGAAGAGAATGGCGGACAGGCAGTGATCAGACAGTGGAACGTGTCGGACTACGGTGCCTGCGAAGAGGCGGTAAAAGCCATTGCAAAAGAACTGGGAAGTATTGATATCCTGGTAAACAATGCAGGTATCACCAAAGACGGACTTCTGATGGGAATGTCCGAAGCTGATTTTGACAGTGTTATCAATGTAAACCTGAAAGGTACTTTTAATATGATGCGTTTTGTTTCCAGACAGATGCTCCGTCAGAGAAGTGGACGGATCGTCAGTATGGCCTCTGTTGTCGGGATCGCAGGAAATGCAGGACAGGCCAATTATGCTGCCTCCAAAGCAGGAGTGATTGGTCTTACCAAGACAGCAGCCAGAGAGCTGGCATCCAGAGGAATCACAGTAAACGCTGTGGCACCTGGATTTATTGAAACAGAAATGACAGCGGTGCTGCCGGATACAGTAAAAGAAGCATCTGTAAGCCAGATTCCTCTGGGATATTTTGGTAAACCGGAAGATGTGGCGAAGACAGTGGCTTTCCTTACATCAGAGGATGCCAGATACATTACCGGACAGGTGATCCAGGTTGACGGAGGAATGGTAATATGAGTAAAAGAAGAGTTGTTGTCACCGGACTTGGTGCAGTTACTCCTATTGGAAATAATGTAAAAGATTTCTGGGCGGGAATCCGACAGGGGAAAGTAGGAATCGGACCAATCACCAAATTTGATACGACTGATTACAAAGTAAAGATTGCAGCAGAAGTAAAGGATTTCAATGCGAAAGAGCATATGGATCCAAGATCTGCAAGACGTATGGATCCTTTCTGTCAGTATGCAGTAGTGGCAGCAAAAGAAGCATTGGAAGATGCAGGAATTGACATGACAAAAGAAGATTCTTTTCGTGCAGGTGTCATTGTAGGATCCGGCATTGGAAGCCTTCCCCAGGTAGAAAATAACTATGAAAAAATACTTACCAAAGGACCCGGAAAAGTCAATCCTCTTATGGTCCCAATGATGATTTCCAACATGGCAGCAGGAAACATTTCCATTCAGTTCGGACTCAGAGGCAAATGCACAGATGTAGTTACAGCCTGCGCTTCCGGAACACACAGCATTGGAGATGCTTTTCGTGCCATTCAGTACGGAGATGCAGAAATCATGGTAGCCGGTGGTACAGAAAGCTGTATCTGCCCTACAGGAGTAGCTGGTTTTACAGCACTTACTGCCCTTACCAAAACAGAAGATCCCATGAAAGCGTCTATTCCTTTTGACAAAGACAGAAGTGGATTTGTTCTGGGAGAAGGTGCTGGTATTGTGGTTCTGGAGGAACTGGAACATGCCAGAGCCAGAGGAGCCAGAATCTATGCTGAACTGGTGGGCTATGGCGCTACAGCAGATGCTTTCCACATTACTTCTCCGGCAGAGGACGGAGCAGGAGCAGCCAGAGCTATGAGCCTTGCCATGGAAGAAGCAGGAGTACAGCCGGAAGAGGTAGAATACATCAATGCTCATGGAACCAGTACACATCACAATGATCTTTTTGAGACAAGAGCTATCCACAGGGCTTTCGGTGATGCAGCCAAAGATCTGGTAGTAAATTCTACCAAGTCTATGATTGGCCATCTTCTGGGAGCAGCAGGTGGTGTGGAATTTGTCACCTGTGTGAAGTCTCTGGAAGAAGGTTTCATCCATCAGACAGTAGGAACTACAGAACCGGATGAAGAGTGTGATCTGAATTATGCTGTCGGAGCTCCGGTGGAAAAAGAGATTCGCTACGCAATGAGCAATTCCCTTGGATTTGGTGGTCATAATGCAACACTTTTGGTTAAGAAATACGAGGATTAATTATGGAATTTGAAAATCTTCTTACATTAATAAAAACAGTATCAGACTCTCAGCTGACAGAACTTCAGTATCAGGAAAACGGCACCAGTATCTGCCTGAAAAAGAAAAAGGAAACAGTAGTAGTTTCCGGAGACGCTTCTGGAGTGCCGATTGCCGGTCTTGCAGCAGCACAGACAGCAACAACGAAAAATGTTTCGGATATTTCCGGGGATGGAGATATGGATCAGGAACCTTCGGGACAGATTGTAAAATCTCCGTTGGTGGGTACTTTTTATGCAGCACCTTCCGAAGATGGAGATCCTTTTGTGACGGTGGGAGACAGCGTAAAGAAAGGTCAGACGCTGGCGATAGTAGAAGCTATGAAACTGATGAACGAGATTGAAAGCGATTTTGATGGAAAAGTAGAAGAAATCTATGTAAAGAACGGTGAAGCTGTAGAATATGGACAGCCTCTGTTCCGAATTGGATAGATTGGTATAGAGTGAATCTGCTTGGAAATCTGGGAGTATAGAGAGATTATGAATAAATTAGGTGTAAAAGAAATAGAGGCAATCCTTCCGCACAGACATCCGTTTCTTCTGGTGGATTATATAGAGGATTATGAACCGGGTAAATTTGCAGTAGGTTATAAATGTGTAACTTTTCGTGAGGATTTTTTCAGAGGACATTTTCCACAGGAACCGGTAATGCCTGGTGTACTGATGGTGGAAGCCCTGGCGCAGACAGGTGCTGTGGCAATCCTCAGTCTGGAAGAAAACAAAGGAAAAATTGCTTATTTTGGTGGAATCAAAAACTGCCGTTTCCGGGGCAAAGTAGTTCCGGGAGACAAACTCCGTCTGGAAACTACCATTATCAAATGTAAAGGACCGGTAGGAGTAGGACATGCAGTGGCTACCGTAGATGGCAAAGTAGTGGTAGATGCAGAACTGACTTTTATGATTGGATAGGTGATACACTATGATAAAAAAAGTGCTGATTGCAAATCGTGGAGAAATTGCAGTGCGGATCATTCGTGCATGCAGAGAAATGGGAATCGAAACAGTAGCTGTTTATTCGGAAGCAGATAGAGATGCCCTTCATACACAGCTGGCAGATGAGGCAGTATGCATCGGTCCTGCACCTTCATCTCAGAGCTATCTCAGCATGGAAAATATCATAAGTGCAACCATAGTCACAGGTGCAGATGCTATTCATCCGGGATTTGGATTCCTTTCCGAAAACAGTCGTTTTGCACAGCTCTGTGAGCAGTGTCATATTACTTTTATCGGACCATCTTCTGATGTGATCGCCAGCCTTGGAAACAAACAGGCAGCCAAAAATACCATGGCAAATGCAGGAGTTCCTATTATTCCTGGTGGAAAAAATCCCATCTACACAGTGGAAGAGGGGCAGAAAGAAGCAGAAACTATTGGCTATCCAGTGATCATCAAGGCAGCTCTGGGTGGCGGTGGCAAAGGCATGCGTGTGGCAGATACACCGGAAGATTTTGCCGAAAGTTTCCGTACAGCACAGAAGGAAACGGAAATGGCTTTTGGAGATTCTACTATGTATGTAGAACATTTCGTGCGGCATCCAAAACATATAGAATTTCAGATTCTTGCAGATAAATTTGGCAATGTGGTTCATCTGGGAGAACGTGACTGTTCTATCCAGCGGAATCATCAGAAGATGATTGAGGAATCGCCATGTGATGTGATCTCAGAAGAATTACGTGCAGAAATGGGACAGGCAGCTGTCCGGGCCGCAAAGGCGGCAGGGTACGAAAATGCTGGTACCATAGAATTCCTTCTGGATAAAGAGGGCAGATTTTATTTTATGGAGATGAACACCAGAATCCAGGTGGAGCATCCGGTTACTGAGTGGGTAACAGGAGTGGATCTGGTAAAAGAGCAGATCCGTATTGCATCAGGGCAGCCTTTAAGTTTCGGTCAGGATGAGATTCATCTTACCGGACATGCCATTGAGTGCAGGATCAATGCGGAAAATCCTTCCAAAGGTTTCCGCCCTTCTCCGGGAACCATCACAGATATGTATTTTCCCGGAGGAAAAGGAATCCGTATTGACTCCGCAGTTTATAGTGGGTATACAGTACAGCCCTATTATGATTCCATGATCGCCAAAGTGATCGTATGGGCGAAAAACAGGGGAGAAGCCATCCGCAAGATGCAGAGTGCTCTGGGCGAGGTGATCATTGAGGGAATTGATACCAACGTGGATTATCAGTACGAAATACTGGAAAATCCGGATTTTCAGTCCGGTAATACCGATGTGGAGTTTATAGAACGGATGGAAAAGAATTCAGGAACAGAAAAAAAAGCAGTTTAAAGGATTGTCTGTTCAGTGGACAGAAACAGGAGTGACAGATCATGAAGTTGGAAAACATGTTCAAAAAAACAAAGATTATTTCCAGAATACAGAGCCACAGTTCTGTTCATGGACCACGCCCGGAAGTTCCGGAGGGGCTTCTTCGTAAGTGTAACAAATGCGGTGCTGCCATTATAGCAGAGGAAGTAAAAAGAGACGGATATATCTGCCCGAAATGTGGAGGATATTTCAGAGTACATGCTTATCGCAGGATTCAGATGGTGGCAGATCCGGATACTTTTGAAGAGTGGGACCATGATCTGACAGGGGGCAATCCCATGCATTACAGAGGTTATGAAGAAAAGGTTCATGCACTTCAGGAAAAAACAGGACTTCAGGAAGCTGTTGTTACAGGAAAATGCAGGATCAATGGCAAAGAAACCGTGCTTGCCGTCTGTGATGGCAGATTTATGATGTCCAGTATGGGCTGGGCTGTAGGGGAAAAGATCACAAGAGCAGTGGAAAATGCCACAGAGAAAAGACTTCCAGTGATTATTTTTGCCTGTTCAGGAGGTGCCAGAATGCAGGAAGGGATCACTTCTCTTATGCAAATGGCAAAAACTTCCGCAGCTCTCAAACGCCACAGTGACGCAGGACTTCTTTATGTGTCAGTGTTGACAGAGCCTACCACAGGAGGCGTCACAGCCAGTTTTGCCATGCTGGGAGATGTGATTCTGGCAGAACCTGGGGCACTGATCGGTTTTGCCGGTCCGAGAGTAATTGAGCAGACCATCCACCAGAAACTGCCCAAAGGATTCCAGAGAGCAGAATTTCTTCTGGAGCATGGTTTCGTAGATGATATTGTGAAAAGAGAAAATCTGAAAGAGACTCTGGGAAAAATTCTTACATTTCATGAAAAAGGAGATTTGGTTCCGGGACAAAATCAGCTGGAATGTTCTCATATCGGAAATGCCCCATTCCTTTCTGCATGGGAACGTGTGCAGCTGTCACGAAAAATGGACAGACCATCAGGAAGTGATTATATTGAAGCACTTTTTGATGATTTTACGGAACTTCATGGGGACAGAACTTATGGAGATGATAAAGCCATTATTGGTGGAATCGCCTCTTTTCATGGAATGCCGGTGACTGTGATCGCCCAGCAAAAAGGCAATAATACAAAAGAAAATATTTATCATAATTTTGGGATGCCTATGCCGGAAGGTTATCGTAAAGCTCTTCGCCTTATGAAACAGGCGGAGAAATTTCACCGTCCGGTAATCTGCTTTGTAGATACCCCGGGAGCTTTCTGCGGTGTGGAAGCAGAAGAAAGAGGACAGGGAGAAGCTATTGCCAGAAATCTGATGGAACTGTCCGGATTGAAAACACCAGTGCTTTCTATAGTTACAGGAGAAGGCGGCAGTGGCGGTGCACTGGCGCTGGCAGCAGGAGATCAGGTGTGGATGCTGGAAAATTCTGTATATTCTGTGCTTTCCCCGGAAGGGTTTGCAAGCATTCTCTGGAAAGACAGTACCAGGGCAGAAGAAGCAGCAGAAGTGATGAAACTGACAGCCACAGATCTTTATCAGAAAGGGATTATCGAAGAAATGATTCCGGAACCTGAGGAATTCCATACAGAAAGTCTCTGGCAGGTGACCGGTATTCTGGATGGAAAAATCGAAGAATTTATAAAAGAATATGATAAGCTGTCCGAAAACGAATTGCTGAACCGCCGTTATGAAAGGTTCCGGAAGTTCTGATCCACAAAAAGGCTGTGCAGCAGTGTGGAAAAAGATAGGACAGAATCTGAAAAGTGTGGAAAAACTCCACACTTTTTTGTTTCTGGGTATACCAAAAACAGAAAGCATATGTCTATAATGTATATTGATTGAAAAGATATAATACGATATGGAGGAATGTAGGAATGAAAGAAGTGAAATCACCAAAGAAGCCGTTGCTTTACTATTATGGCATTGTACTTCTGGTACTGGTTCTGTTTAATGTAGTCCTGGCACCTGTGCTTTCCATGAAGCAGGTGAGAGAAGTGGACTACGGAACATTCATGAGCAGGATCGAAGACAAAAAGATTGATAATGTACAGATTGAGGACAATCAGATTCTTTTTACAGAAAAAGACAGCAAGAATACAGTTTACAAGACTGGTTTAATGGAAGATGCTACGCTGACAGAACGTCTTTATGAATCCGGTGCGAAATTTTCCAAAGAAATTGATGCCCAGATGTCGCCTGTTTTAAGTTTCCTTCTTACAGGAGTACTTCCTCTGGTAATCTTTATTGCACTGGGACAGTATATGGGTAAAAAAATGATGGAACAGGCCGGTGGCAAAAACTCTATGGCTTTTGGCATGGGCAAGAGCAATGCCAAGGTTTATGTACAGTCTACAGAGGGAATTCGTTTTGATGATGTAGCAGGTGAAGAAGAGGCAAAAGAAAATCTGCAGGAAATTGTAGACTATCTTCATAATCCTGAGAAATATACAAAAGTTGGTGCATCTATGCCCAAAGGTGTTCTTCTTGTAGGGCCTCCAGGTACAGGTAAAACCATGCTTGCCAAGGCTGTTGCTGGTGAGTCCAACGTACCTTTCTTCTCCATGTCCGGTTCTGAATTCGTGGAGATGTTTGTAGGTATGGGTGCATCCAAGGTTCGGGATCTTTTTAAACAGGCCAAGGAAAAGGCCCCATGTATTGTATTTATTGATGAGATTGATGCCATCGGTAAGAAACGTGACGGGCAGATGGCAGGTGGAAATGATGAACGTGAACAGACACTGAATCAGCTTCTTACAGAGATGGATGGTTTTGAGGGAAATAACGGAGTAATCATCCTTGCAGCCACCAACAGACCGGAATCTCTTGATCCGGCGCTGACTCGTCCGGGACGTTTTGACCGACGTGTTCCTGTAGAACTTCCGGACCTGGAAGGACGTGCAGCGATTCTGAAAGTTCATGCGAAGAAAGTTCAGCTTTCGGATGATGTGGATTTCCACACTATTGCAAGAATGGCAGCAGGTGCATCCGGTGCAGAACTTGCTAATATTGTAAACGAAGCAGCTCTTCGTGCTGTACGTGACAACCGGGAAGTAGTCACAGAAGCGGATCTGGAAGAAAGTATTGAAGTGGTTATTGCAGGATATCAGAAAAAGAATGCAGTGCTTTCTGATCAGGAGAAAAAAGTAGTGGCATATCATGAGATCGGACATGCTCTTGTAGCTGCCATGCAGACCAATTCTGAACCTGTACAGAAGATTACGATTATCCCAAGAACTTCCGGCGCGCTGGGTTACACCATGCAGGTAGAACAGGGAGATAAGTATCTTCTTACAAAAAAAGAACTGGAAAACAAAATTGCTACATTTACCGGTGGACGTGCTGCGGAGGAAGTTGTTTTTGGCGAAGTGACCACAGGAGCTTCCAATGATATTGAGCAGGCAACCAAGATTGCCCGTTCCATGATCACACGTTATGGAATGAGTAATGATTTTGACATGGTGGCTATGGAGACAGTGACCAATCAGTATCTGGGCGGAGACGCTTCACTGGCATGTTCTGCAGACACCCAGAAGGAGATTGACCGTCAGGTGGTAGAGCTTGTGAAAGCGGAACATGAGAAAGCCACAAAAATCCTTCTGGACAATCGTCAGAAACTGGATGAGCTGGCTATGTATCTTTATGAGAAAGAAACGATTACTGGGGAAGAGTTCATGAATATCCTGAATGGTGGAAAAACAGATAACACAGATAAAAATAAGCTGGAAGTAAATGCGGCAAATGAAGATAGGAAGGAGGCTGAACAGAATGAACAGAAGAACTGATATCGGATGGACCGAACTTATATTTGGTCTTGCACTGATCGTTTTTGGTGTGATCATGCTGAGACAGCCTGCAGGTGTTCTTACCTGGCTTGTGGTGATCTGCGGCATTATAGCTATTTTTACAGGAATCGGTGACATTATTCTTTATGTGAAAATGGAACGTTTTACAGGTTTTGGTCCTGTAATTTCTCTTGTAACAGGTATCTTAAGTGTTATGACAGGATTTATGCTTCTTGTTTATCCGGGAGCAGGTACCTGGGCACTGGCAATGGTACTCCCTATATGGATCATTGCACATTGTATTTCCAGACTTTCTCATCTGAATTATGTGCGTTTCAGACTGGGAACTACCTATTATTATCTTACCATGATCGTTAATATCCTTGGGTTGATCGCAGGTATTCTTCTGGTATTCCGTCCTGCTATTACAATTTTCTCCATAGGATTTCTGGTAGGTTTGTATCTGATTCTGGAAGGTATTGACTGTATCATGGCAGCTTTCGGAGGAAGAAACTACTACAGATAGGTGTCACAGATGTGAGGTTTCTGTGAAATGCCGGAAACTTATGCCCTGGTAGCAATCCTGTAAAAAAATAAACCTCGGCAGGAGTCTGATCCTAACTTCTGCCGAGGTTGTTTTATGTATTAAAAAGGATTAAAGGGTGTCATCTCTGCGAATGTATCCAGGATGATTTTCAGGGGCGATGATTTCGTTTTCGTGTATAACACGAACCCATTTGTCAACTACCTGATTTTCGATGTGAGCGTTCTTTCCTATTACAGTATGGGAAAGGATCACACTGTTCTTGACAACAGCACCTGGTTTGATCTCGCAGCCACGCCCGATTACACAATTTTCAACAGTACCTTCGATGAGGCAACCATTGGAAATAACAGAATTTTTAACGTTTGCTCCGTCAAAATACTGTGTAGGGCAGGAGTCAGTGGTTCTGGTGTAGATGGGCCAGTCATTGCTGAACAGTCCTTCTGCTGTTTTGATGTTGATGAGAGAGATGTTTGCATCATAATAACTCTTGAAGTCTGTAAGAGGTGCAAAATAACCTCTGTGTGCAATACCTCGGATATCCAGATCCTTGGCAGATGCATTGACGATCTGTGGAAGAGTATACATGGAAGAAATTTTTCTTGCCTTACGAATAAGTTCAATGAAGAGCTCTTTCTTCATAATATAGGTATCCATGAAAACATTGCGCTTCTGAGCACTTCCACGATTCAGCTCAATAGATTCAACACCTTTCTGTTTGTTCAGGTTCAGGACATCACAGTTCAGGAACGCTTCTCTTGCGTTATCGACTGAATGGTAAAGAAGTGTGATGTCTGCTCCGGATTCAATGTGCGCATCCAGAAGAGGAGCATAATTTGCTGCATATACCATATAGGATGGGGCAATGATCACATATGGTTCTCTCATACGCTCAATAAATTCAAGATTTTCAGAAAATGCTGCAATATCGGTATTATAAATATTGTTTTCAGCATTGTTTTCACTGAAAAGAAGCTGAAGTTTACCACGTTTGGAGTTGATGTTGTAATGACGTCCTGTTCCAAGGTGTTCTGCCAGGGAACGTGGTTTACGACGTACATATACCTGAATACGGTCAATGCCGCTGTTGCTCATGTTGGAAATAGGAAAATCGATGGCACGATATCTTCCAAGGAAAGAAAATGCACCGATAGGACGATAGTCCTGCATTCCTTCTACTTTGATGTGAGTCCCGGAAGATGTAACGATTCCAAATGCTCTTGCCATATTATTCTACCCCCTTTACACGTTTGGAAACCAGTTCGATATGTTCGCTGTCAGCAGAACCTACTTTGGCTTCTTTGCCGATCTTTACATTATCGGCAACCAGTGCTCTCTGTACAACGGCACCGGCTTCTACTTCGACACCAGGCATCAGAACACTGTCAATAATCCTGGCACCTTCACCTACACGACATCCGGTGAAAAGTACAGAACCTTTAACTTCGCCTTCTACGACACAGCCCTGTGTAATGAAAGCTTTGTCAACGTTGGCATTTGGTCCGATATACTGAGGAAGTGCAGGACTGTCTTCTGTATAGATCTTCCAGGTGGGATCATTCAGGTTCAGCTCGTTATGGCTGTTAAGAAGATCCATGTTTGCTTCCCAGAGAGAATCAATGGTTCCAACATCTTTCCAATAGCCTTTGAATTTATAGGCAGCAAGTGTTTTACCGTCGTTCAGAAGACCAGGAATGATATCTTTACCAAAGTCATGATGAGAATCTGCATTCTTCATATCTGCAAGAAGAATCCTGCGGAGAAGTTTCCAGTTGAAGATATAGATACCCATGGATGCAAGGTTGCTCTTTGGATGTTCTGGTTTCTCTTCAAATTCGAGGATGCGTCCGGTTTCGTCCGCATTCATGATACCGAAACGACTTGCTTCCTTCATAGGAACTTCGATAACTGCAATGGTAGCATCTGCGTTCATTTCTTTATGATAGGTCAGCATTTTGTCGTAATCCATTTTATAGATATGGTCACCGGAAAGAATAAGAACATACTCAGGAGAGTACTTGTCAATAAAGTCAATATTTTGAGAAATAGCATCTGCTGTTCCTCTGTATACATCAAGATCTGCATCTGCTTTTTCACGAGGTGGAAGAACAAAAACTCCGCTTTCTCTTGCATCAAGGCCCCAGCGTCCGCCGGCTGCCACATAGCTGTTCAGAAGAACGGATTCGTACTGGGTCAGTACTCCGACAATGTCTACACCGCTGTTAGCACAGTTGCTTAACGGGAAATCCACGATGCGGTATTTTCCACCATAAGAAACTGCCGGCTTGGCTACTTTGTTGGTGAGTTCATGAAGACGGCTTCCACGTCCGCCAGCCAGGATCATCGCTAACATGTTGTTTTGTTTCATAGTGAACCCTCACT
>OLPV01000501.1_pt1 | contig 33786 bp, 30 predicted proteins | sample 1671961 | NCBI WGS metagenome assembly OLPV01 (sample SAMEA3136630, study PRJEB25190) | human gut metagenome | biome: human gut; feature: human-associated habitat; material: faeces | place: Austria | collected 2013
TATTTAGTATAATCTTTATTTAAATTAGTATTAGGTACTTCTACCTCTTCTAAATCATTAACTAAAGTAGATGTTATTACCTCACCATCTTTTTCTACTTTAAAATAATTTTTATCATTATTTAAAATATAATTTTCTAGTGTTGATATTTCTTTATAATAATAACTTCCGTATTCTAACTCTACTTCAATAATACCATTTTCATCAGTAGTATATTCTCCTAGTAAATTATCATTTAAATCATAAATACCAATAACTACTCCAGCTAGTGGATTATTGTTAGAATCTACCTTATTAATTACTATTTTAGACTTTATTTTTGTATTAGTCATTTCAGATTTTATTATTTCTCCATTTTCCTTAATTTCAAATTCAATTTTATCAGTATTTAAAATATATCCTTCTGGAGCTTCTTTTTCTAAAATAAAGTATTTATGTCCTGCTGGTAAATTATCAATAATAACTTTACCATCCTTATCAGTTATATATTCACCAATAAGTTTTTCTTCATCATCATTTAAATAAATCTCAATTTTAGTATTTGGAATAGTATCTGATGTTGTAAAATCTGTTTTAGTAAACTCTAATTTTCCTTTAGATAATTTATTTGTGAAATTAAATACTTTAGATATTACTGCTGTGTATTGATCCTTGTATTTAAGTTCTACTTCATATTCCTTAGAATCAATTACATGATTATCATTTGTTTCTAATTCTTTTAAGAAATATTTACCTAGTTTTAAGTTCTCAATTTTAGTATATCCATCTGAATCAGTTGTTACTTTTTGAACTAACTTTCTATTCTCATCATAAAGTCCATATTTTACTTTTTCAAGTGATATTTCCTCATAAGCAAACTTATTATCATTAATAACTAGTTTTTCACCTTTTTTATGTATTTCAATAAGTCCTTTAACTGCTTTATTTTCAAACTTAGTTTCAAATAATACACCATACTTATCATCTTTAATTAAGTTAGAGTTTTCCCCTATTTCAAATTCTTGTGATTCTTTATTCCACAAATAACCATCAATAACTTGATCTACCTCTTCTAATTTATATTTTCCAGAGATTAAAGGATATGGTGTAATTAATACTCCATTAGAATCTGTTTTAAATTCGCATAAAGTTTCAGCTTTAGGATATGTTACAGTTTGACAAACATAATCATTACTAGCAAGTGATTTAATTTTAAATGTTATACCACTTCTTGGAATAACTTCTCCTGTATCTTTATCAACTTTAATTACTTTTAATTTAGCAGTTATTTCAGCATTTGAAATTAACTTATATGTATTAGAATCAGTATCATCACCTACAACAAATTCAAAATCATCTACTTTTTCATAATTAGGTGTACTAGTTATTTGTTTAAATGTATAACTACCATAAGGAAGCTTAATTTCTGCATAACCATTTTTATCAGTAGTAATTTCATTAACTAGACAAACATTATTATTTATTTCTCGTAATTTGTTACTACTTCTTAACATAGGTCTAAAATTACAATTATTTAAATATACCTCAAAAGTTACATTAGGTTCTGGAGTTAATATACCTGTTTTTGAATTTGCAAAAACTTTAAATAAAGTAAGATTTGTTTCTTTTACTTTTTCATATACATCTAAACTTTCAAGTAATACATTCTCATTAAGTACAAAAGAATATTTATTTTTGTCTAAGGTATAACCTTTGCTTGGAGTTATTTCCTTAATATAAAATTCTCCTAGACTTGGCAAATAATCACTTATTGCATATCCATTAGAATCTGTTTTTAACTCTCCTATTTTTTCATTATTAGTAGTATATATTCCATAGATAGCATTTTCTAGACTAGCATTTCCCTGAGGAAAACTTTCTTTAGTTTCACTATCAAGTTTATATATTTCTACTCTTCCACCAATAACATCTAAATTAAATAATGCAGGAAGTGGATCATAATATCCCACTCTCATAACATTCTGTGATCCATCTTTAAAATATACTATAGGTGGTGCAGAATGTTTTGTTGCATTTTTTACTAAGTTTACTTTTGCTTTACCAATTCCAGTTGCTGTTAAAATTAAATTATTACCTTCAATTTTAGCATTAACATTTTCAGTTGATGAAACTTTAAAATATTTTAACACATCATTTGAATCTGTTAGAGTTTTACTTTGCCCAAGTGGTATTGATAAATCAGTAATATTAAAATTAGGTCTAGTATAATGATTTTTTACCAACATATCCATTTCAGCGATTTCATCAGCAAACTTATTTGGTAAATCTTTACCATTTAAAGTATCAGTAAAAACAAATTTATTTTGTGGTTCAATAGTTCTCCAAATCATTAATTGAGTTATTGCATACCATTTATTATTAGAATGATTAAAACCATTTTCATTATATTGATAACCATAATATGCAAGTAAAGCTATTCTATCCCATTGTTCTTCTGTTATATTTAAAACACTAGCGAAATCACTTCTTGCTATATTGTAATAAGGCAAATTATTATCAATATCTACAAAAGGTTGTAAACAATACATAAAAGCATTATCTTCACTTCTTCTCATAAATCTTGCTTGTTGATATTTTATATAGCCATCATCCCTATATTTTCTTATAAAAATGTTAGGAATATGTTCTGATGGCCATATTGCTTGTCCTGTATATTTTTCTGCATGAACTTCTTTAATACCTAAAAAAGACATAAATAAAAATACACCAATTAAAGTGTATTTAAGAATTTTTCTTTTCAATTAAAATCCCTCCTTTAAAAAAAGACATCACTTAAGATGTCAAAATGTTTTAAGCATTTCACCTAAATAAGTTCCAGCATAACTATTTATGCTAGTACATGAATATCCCAATCCTTGTTCAAAATATTCTTGACCTTTAGATTCACATGCTTCTTTTGTTTTCTGCTCTGTTTTATATTCATCTATAGAAAAATCTACCCTTGCCCATGACCACATTGGTTTATGATAATAATCATATTCACTTATTCCAAGTTCCTCCCAAGCTTCTTTTTTTACATCTTGTTTCTTTTCTTCTACCACTGTAGTATTCTGTTTAGTATTATTATTTTTTGTACTATTATCAGACTTCTTATTCTCTTTTTTTTCTTCAGGTTGTTTATTCACTTTTGGCTTAGGAATTTCTTCTTCTATTGGTGATTCTTCTATTGTTTCATCAATATTAGTCTCATCATTAGATATATCATTATCTTTAATTTCTACTTTATTATAATTAGTACCACCTTCTGATGTTTTATCTAACTTTATGTTTTTAGAATATAATGCAAAACAGATAATACCAGTAATAACTACTAATATAATTATTGCTGATATAATAATTTTTTTCATAAGTAAATCACCTCACTATGATGATACCATCATTTTTTCAAAAGTACAAACCCTCTCTTTTTACAGAATAAAGGTTTTGGTTTTACTTTATTGGCGATAACATAATTCCTAGTATTTTCTTTAGTAAAAAGTTTTTCATAATCTCCTTTTAAAATGATATCTTCCATCTTTTTTAAAGCATCATCTGAATTTTTACCTTTTACATTTATTTCAATTTCTTTTTCTATTTTTAAACTAATTACATAATCTTTTTCTTTCATAATCTTTTCCTTTCTTTTTTATTTAATTGTTGATATTTTACCTAATACCTTCAACAAAGGATTAATACTAAACGATTGATAGTTAATCAATTCCACGAGTCTATGCTCTTCTGTGGTTCTCACAGAACTGTACCCATTATTTGAGATTGTGGCTATACAGGAGTATCATTATACCTATTATTTATCATCGCATAAGATAGAACTACTATCTTTTTATAGTCAGATTTTAATCGTCAAGCGAATCTACTAAAGTGCTAACCGTTTCCAGTTATAATAGGAATGTATTTAGTACATGCAATTAAATTTTCAAAGATCAAGTGAGAAAAGATAATATTTATCCTCTCACTTGTTTGGCACTTTGAAAGCAAAAAGTGTAGTCTAAAATTTAAATTTTTTTGATATTTTTTCTATAGCAATATCTATTGAGAACTTAACTGCTCTTTTTGTACAGCTTTCTTCTATAGCAATCTCCTCATAAGTTTTATCTTCAAAAAAATATTTTTTTAATCTTCTTTGCTGAATATCTGGTAATTCATTAATTGCATTTTTAATTATTTCTCTATTAATATTGTTTTCTACTTGTTCATCAACACTTAAAACATAATTTATTGACTTATGATATAAAGTTTCTTCATACACATCATTGTATTCAATATGTTTTCTTATTTTATGAATCTGAGAAATATCTTCTAATTCAAACTTATCAAACGCTTCATAAATTTCTTTTGATATTATTATTTCTTGTGGTGTATTTTTGCTATCTTTAAATTTTAATATGTAACAATCATTTTCTCTTACTTCTAATGTATAAGGATTATATTTATCCTTATTTCTTTTTTCGTGTTTATCCATTTTTATCTCCTTATCAATTTGTTTTTTTAAATTGATAAAGGTGGTCCACGAATAAATAAGTAAACTTTTATTAAACAAAAAAAGGTGTCAAAAATATCCCTATTCAGAATATCTTTGACACCTTCATCAATTATATAAACCCAAGCAACATTATAAACTTTACGGCATTTTATCCCCATAAGCATCACCATAGCAATGGATAAATACTGCCAATGTAATTAGACTGGTACTGCTTATGCTAATTACTAGTTATAAATAATAATGCTAAATTCAATGAGGATAAAATTATACTTTTCCATGATGCATTACTGAGTATAACTTTCATTGCTCCCTTTTTTCTACATATTTTTTTCACTTCCTAAAAATAAAAGCAGTAACAACAAAAATAAGTCATTACTGCTTTTAAAATTTTTGCTAACATCTGCTAGCCAACTACTATTTAATTATAACATTTTTATTAACAAAAGAAAAGAATCACAGTTTAGTGATCCTTCTAAATATCCTTAATTGCATTTTCTAATAAATTAATAAATAATTTTATATCACTTCTTTCAAGTGATACATTGTAATATTCTGTTGTTCTTTTAAAATGAAATCTTAATTCAACTAATTCATAGTTTTGTTTATCTTTCCAAAAATTAAATGAAATTGCTGAATCAATAAAATCCATTTCTTCATCTAGCTCATTATTATCTTTACTGGTCAAATAACATTTTTTAAATCTGTTTAGTAATTTATTAAATTCATTACTATTCATACAAAAATTATTTAATTTTGCTGAAAAGTAAGGACTTTGTACTGCAAATTCTATTATATATTTATCTTTTCCCTTGTCTAAAATATTAAATAATATTGTACTGCCATTTTCTGCAATAAAGAAATTATCTTCAATTCCATATTTGAATCTTTGATTCCAATTCAAACTATAATAATCTTTTAAGCACCATTCTAATTGAAAAGCATAAAAATCATAATGTTTTCTTTCTATTTCATTTATAGAAAGAAAACAATTATATATGTTATTTCTTCTTATATACACTATTTTTGTAAATATCTTCTCTATTTCAAAAATATCTTGATCATCATCAAAATCATATTTAGATAACTCTTTCTTTAATCTCTTAGTACATGTGTTATCTTCATATAATTTAGAAAATAGATTTATATTTGTATAAAAATTATAAAGATACATTCTAATAAATCCACAGGTGTACTTTTTTATCCTCTCATATTGATTGTTTGCACTATGAATATTGTCTTTACATAACAATATTTTTGCATATTTATTTTTAAAACTTTCTTCAATAGTTAAAAATTGTTCAGTACTACTAAAATAAAAATTATCTCTAATATAGGTAATATATCTATCTACATTCTCTAAAAATCTTTCCTCTAAGGTAATAGTATCTTTACCAAACACTAATTTACTAGCATCTATATTTTCCTTTTTAATTTTTACTATTAGAGAGTTTAATTTTTTCTTATCAAGCAATTTATATAAATCACTACCATTTGAATATACATCACTTAATGCATACTCTTTCATCCTTTTTATTTGCTCCATATTAGAAATGGTCCGTTCTTTCCTCATGCCAATCTCCTTCAAAATTATTTTGTACTGCTATTACTATTATAACACAAAATTATTGCAATACCCATACTTTTCGTAATATTTCTCTTTTTAATGGGAAAATTAATATGGTGATAAATAATGTTAATTAATAATAATTTGAAACACTGTAGAGAAAATCTTGAAATGACACAAGAAGAACTTGGATATGTTTTAGGGGTTACTAAAGGAACTGTTGCAAATTGGGAGAATGGAAATGATTCCATACCTTTAAGACAAGTTGTAAAAATATGTAATCAATATGATTTATCAATTGATTATCTTTTAGGTATATCTAGAGTAAATAAACAATATTCTAAGATTCCCAAACTTAATAAATCTAATATTGGTAAAATGATAAAACAACTTAGAGAAAAGACAAATTATTCTCAATCAGTATTTGCTAAAGAATGTGGAATCGCTCAATCCACCCTATCTCTATACGAAACAGGTAATAGATTGATTAGTACTTTAACATTGCAAGTAATATGCACTAAATTCAAGGTATCTGCAGATGAACTTTTAGGCAGAAAAAAATAACGGTATAAATATCGTTATTTTTAATTGAAATAGTTATTCATCCTTATTTCTAATAAATTTTCCATTTTCTGAATTGAATTATCTAATTGTTTAGAAATTGAATTAACATCTTCTACAAAGTTTTCAAATTTATTTTGTAGTTCAATAGGTGGAACTGGAATTTCAAAATCTAAAATGTCTGAATTTTTTATAGCTGGGTAACTTGCTCCTGTTGTTTTTTTGTTCATTGAATTAGTAAACTCATTTGTTAATATTGAATATAGAAGCCAATTTTTTTTACAATTTCTACATCTCAAAACACAAAAGCCACTAGTGCCTATCGGATTATCATATTTTTTTGTTAATACTGCTATATTCTTAAGATTTGGTCGTACTGTTGCCATCAAAATATCATTAACTTCTAAACATTGTTGTGCTCTAGAAGGTTCTTCTCCTACTTTATATTTTGTAGCTCCCTTTACTATGTTTTTTTCCCTATCTATTGATGAAATATCAACATAATTAATAATTTGACCTTCAGAATAAATAGATCTTAATTTTGAAACATTTTTTTCTACCAAATCTGCAATTTTCTTTCTCTCAAAATTTTTTTGATTATCATATATATTATTAAACATGTAGTTATATTGAGCAAATATCAATTTTTTTAATTTATCTTTTAAATTATTTTTTAAATCTATTAACTCTATAATTTTATTTAATTCATTAGATACATCTTTTTGTTCATTTTCAGATACTAAATTAATAGTTAAATTGTCAAAATCTGAATCTTTTAAATTATTAATATTAGCACCTGTAGAAGATCTCTTTATGTCTTTTTTATATTTTGGCGATTGAAAATAATTATTTAGATATAAGTTATTGATATTATTAGCTCTAATAACTTTACAAAAGGCACCAAATGAGCATAAAATATCATCTTGAAACATAGCTGATTTTCCAACTAATTCTTTACTGCCACTTGATGTGCAAATAAGAATATCACCTTTTTTTAATATTTGACTCTCTTTTATTTTTGATTTTTTCACATATACTAACTCATCATAATTAATTTTTCCATTTTTAATATTGTTTGCTCTTAAAATTGGAATATAATCATTTTTTGGAACTAAAGAACTATCTTCAGGTTTATAAGAAACACCTCTTACTTGTATAATATAATCTTTTAAAATTATTGATTTTGGCATAATAAATCCTCTAATTGAATAATTTTTTCATTGATTTTACTTTCTATATTTTTTATTTCACTATACAACTCAGAAGGTGACCCATAATCAACATTCTCAATTTCATCTTTTTTGTATTTATTAATAGATAAATCACAATTGTTTTCTATTATATCTTGCTTATTTATAGCAAAAATATTTTCGTCTATTATATTTTGATTTTTATATTTTAAAATTGAACTGGTGATTTTTGGTATTTCGTTACCATCAATTTTTTTTCTTTGTTTTGACATTGAGTACCCATCATTATTAATTTCTGCAAAAACAATACTATCTCTTGTTTTAGCAATTTTTTTGTCTAGTAATAATATATTTGTTGATACACTAGCATAAGGTTGAAAAATACCTGATGACAAAGATATTACTCCCCACAAACTGTTTTCAATCAAATCTTTTCTCACATTTACAAATGACTTATCTTGGCTAAATACTACTCCATCTGGAACGATAATTCCAGCTTTTCCTTGACTTGTCAAATGATTTGCAATGTAATCCACAAATAATATTTCAGACTTGCTAGATTTAACACTAAATTTATTGTGAGGAACAATTCCTCCTTTTGGAGTCATAAATGGAGGGTTAGCCAAAATGCATTCGTACTTGTCTCCCCATTTATCATCACTTGTCAAGGTATCATATTCATAAATTTTAGGTTCGCTTGCTCCGTGTAGGAATAAATTCATTTCTGATATTTTTACCATTGATGGAGCAATATCATATCCATTAATATTTTTCAATATTGTATTTTTTTCATCAAAAGTTAAATTACTTTTTCCATTGTCATCTAAATTTTGATTTAATATATATTTATATGCTGATATTAAGAATCCAGCAGTTCCACAAGCAGGATCCAATATTCTATCATCTTTAGTAGGTTCTACTATTGATACAATAAAATCAATAATATGTCTAGGTGTTCTAAACATTCCTAAATCGCCACTAGAACCTAATATATTTAATAATAATTCGTATGCATCGCCTAATTGTTCTGAATCTTCATTATAATCAAAATTTGCATCTATAATTTTTAGGAAATTAGTTAAAGTTTCAGCATCCCTGTAAGGTATTGTCGCATTTTTAAAAATACTTCTAAATGTATCAGGCAATGCAGAATTAGAATAAAATTTTTCTAACCCCTCTGCATATAAATTATATCTTTCTTGAGCTCCTTTACTTGGACTCATGATTTTTTTCCAACTATATTTCTCATATTCACCAGAGAAGAAAGTTGCTACTCCTCCCATAGCAATTCCTACTTGGTCCATATCATCCATAAATTTATATAATAAAGCTAATGTAATTTGATCAACTTGATCATTTGGTAAAGGTACTTTACCAACAATTGTATCTCTCAAATCTTTAATTGCTTTAGATATGTTTTGTGTTGCCATATTTACCTCCTTTTATAATTATCACAATTTATATCGTTCTCTGCTACATAATCCTTAATATATTCTAACAAAGGCTTATTTTTTAATCTAATATCTGCTATCTCTTTTAAATTGTCTTTTATAACTGAGTTCATTAATTTAGAGTATTGTTTTGAATAAACACATTCTCTTACAAACTCATCTACTATATATGCTTCAAAAACAACTTCAATATCATCTATTTGTTTACCAGCATATTTTTCTAATTCTTCTTTGTTAAGTAATTTAAAATTATTAAATTCATCTACTAATTTTTCTTTTTTAGATTTATAACCAGTTAATAATCCTAAAATATTTAATGCTACTTCTTTTACAGTGATTCTTCTATCCATTCCTAAAGATTGTTCTAATTTTGGGATATTAAAATACTCAGTTGGTTTATCAAAAACATTTTCTTTTAAATACCACTCTAATTTTTCAACATCTAAATCTTCAATCATTTTCTTAACATTTGGGTCTTGTCTTACCTTATCCTCAAACTTTGTATATAATTTTCTATCTATTAACATTCCTGTTTCAGGAATCTTCTCTTCTTCAATTGTTAACAAGAAATCAGTACCTGTATTAACAATTTTATCAATAACAGTCGGATCAATTGTTCCTCCTGTTGGTCTTTCAATATATTTAGGTAAACTCAACTTTTCATCATATTGAAATTTTTTTTCAAAATATTCACATGTTGCAAAAAAGTCAAATATTTTAAATGTATCTTTTTTTATTTTTTTATCCTTGTACTTAAATGTATGAAGTCTTGTTCCCCTTCCCTTCATTTGAATAAAATCGGTTGGACTAAATATTGGTCGCATTAATCCTAAATTAATAATATCAGAGCAATCATAACCAGTAGTCATCATTGCAACTGTAACTGCTACCCTAGTCTTACTAGTTTCGTAATCTTCATTCCATTTTGAATACCCATTTAATTTGTTATTTGCAAAATTAATTGTCATTTGTTGAGCATCCATAACATTTGAAGTAATTTGAACTGCAAAATCCGAATTGTATTTATTTGGGAACATTTTATCTGCTATATCATTTAATATTTCAGTAATTTTTCTTGCGTGAGCTTGATTAACACAGAAGATAATAGATTTACCAATTTCATTTGTAATTGGATCTCTTAAAGCATTTTCCATAAATGTCATACAAAATACTTTATTAGTTGCTTCAGAGAAAAAGTCTTTTTCATAATTTTTTTCATTTAATACTTTTGTCTTTCTTCCATCTTTTGAAGTTATTGTCATTTCAATATTATCTGTTGAAGAATCAATTGTTAATCCTTCTTCGCTTAATAATTCAGTAGTAATATCGGTTCTAGCATCTACTATTGTAGGGCTAACTAATATTCCATCTTTAACACCATCATTTAATGTATAACTAAATGTAGGATTACCACTATCACATCCAAAAATATGATATGTATCAAGCATTATTCTTCTTTCTAGTTCTCTTGGATCAGTTTCATCAAATTCTACTCCTTTTAAGTAATTTTTAGGAGTCGCTGTTAATCCTAATTTATATCCTAAAAAATATTCAAATACTGCTCTACTATTTCCACCAATACTTCTATGAGCTTCATCAGATATAACCAAATCAAAGTCTGTAGGTGTAAATATTTTTTGATATTTATTATCCGTAGTAAATGATTGAATTGTACTAATAACAACATCGGCACTATTCCAATCTTGTTTATTTTCTTTATAAATATCAACCTTTATGCCATCTTTAGATAAATATTTACTTAAATCTTTTTTTGCTTGATTTTCAAGTTCTATTCTATCAACTAGGAATAATACTCTTTTAGCAACTTCACTTCTTATAAACATCTTTATAATTCCCGCAGAAGTTAAAGTTTTACCAGTTCCTGTTGCCATTTCCAACAAGAATCTTGTTTTTCCGTCTTTGATTGCTGTTTGAACTGATTTAATTGCACCTAATTGATAATGTCTTAAAACTCTAATATCGTTTTCCATACAATATTTGAAAATTAAATCATCATCTCCTGTTTTCCAAGCACTACTAATTTCAAGTGATGGTTCTTGACTTAATGCTACAAAATATTTATCAATATTCATATTAGCAATATTACTTGTGTCAGAAGTTAGTGCCTTACTTTCCTTTAAACTTTCATAAGTAGGAAATGTAGTAATCATTTCGGGATTTCCTTTTTCTAAATTCCAAAAATAATGTATTGCACCATTGGTCAATATAACATATTTGCACCTTAAACTATTGGCATATTTTCTTGCTTGTTCTTTTGCTTCTAAAGGATGAATTTCATCTTTTTTTGCTTCTACAACAACAAATGGTGAACCATATTCATCTAACAATAAATAGTCTATAAATCCATTTTTCTTCTTTTTTAATTCTATACCATCTAAATCTAATTGTGTAATTTTTACATTCGGTTCTAATTGGATATTAGCCATCCCTTTTTCATTTGGGAAAAATCTCCAACCAGCATCTTCTAATAACTTATTTATACTAATTCTTGCTAAGGCTTCTTTATTTATCATTTTGATTCTCCTTTCTATAGCTTTTCGGAAAATATTCTTTGCCTAATTGCCATAAATACCTATCTAAATCCTTTAAATTAAAATTATCTATTTTATAAAATTCAGCAAATTTAATTAATATGTTTTTAAATTTTTCATAATCTTTTAAGTCAATTTTTTCAAATTCAAGAAAGTGATCTTTGTTTCTGAAATAAATTAAAATTTTTTCAACATAACTATCATATATGGGAAAACTTAATGGGTAATGGTGAGAACAATACTTTGTTGCGAATGAGTAAAAGTTTTTAGACTTACCATTAATCTTTATTTGAGATATTTCATTTACCAATCGTGGATCACCATTCTTTAATCTTTCATCAATATCTAAGTTTAAAATATGTTTTGCTACAGGGAAAATAGAAAATATATTAGTACTATAAAAATCATTTAAAGTACTTGCTTTTATTAATACATCTTCCATACATTTGTTGTTTGGTACTAATTCATAAAATAATTTATTTAAACTATTTTCTTGAAGAACATAATTTTCTAAAGAATCCCATTTTTTTAAATATTTTTCAACTTCATCAATAGATGGTGTTGGTATTAGTATCTTATTTGCCATATAATCACTTCCTTTATAATAAATACTCATATACTATTATACCATATTTTACCTAGTTTAATTGCACATTTCTAGGTAAAAACGGGTTTTTAATAATGAATTTTTTAAAGATGTTTTATTGAGATTCAAGCCATTGCTATCACATGCTCTAATAACATTGGGAAATTCTGATGCATTATTTTCTAAATAAGTAATAATGCTAGTACTATCACCTATACCATTTCCTTTGTGAGGAGTAGCTCCAAATATAACATCCGAATATCTGTTACTAAATCTTAAATTATCAAACGAATAATTAGTTACCTCATCGTATGGAACATAAACTAATCTATCTGGTTCAATACCCAAACTTTTACAAATTCCATTAACATCTTTAATTTTAATATTCAACTGTCCTACAACTAATATTTGAGCTGTTTTTAAATCACAATATGAAAAACTTTCTTTTTCATTTAATATTGATATATTGTGATTAGATAAAAATTTTTCTAATTCTTCTTTTCCTATTCTATTAGCCAATGTTAATTCTTCTCTAAATTTATCAATAATCTTTTCTAGTTCAGTATAATCCAACATATTATCACCTACTAAAATTCCTCATTTGCAATATCAGATAGATTTTCTTCAAGTTTATTTAATTTATTTTTTATCATTTTGATTTCATCTGTTTTTGCTAAGTATCTATTGACTATTCTATTTTGCTCTTCAATAGATGGTACAGGAACATTAATTTCTTTAAATTGACTCAAATTTATAGCTGGTAAAATTCCTCCACTTTTTATTGAATTAATAATAGCTGTTCCTTTATTGCTTTCAAAAAATATTTTTAAGTAATAAGGATTTATAAAATTTGTATCTAATCTAAGTATAGTAAAGTTACCACTAGGAATATATTTTTCATTATTCTTTATTTCCACAACAGCAAATTTAGATAATGTTCCTTTAGAAGAAACTAATAAATCTTTATCTTGAAGTAAGTATTTATCCATTTTATCTGTATCAGGGTATATTTTTGTTAGATCAGAATCAATATTTCCGTCTGTTATATTAGTAATATTTACTATTTGATATTCTTCTCTACCATTAATATTTTCTGAATATTGTTTAATCTCATTTGAGGATACTTGATAACCTCTATATATATCTTTACAAATCGTATTTAATTTCATTGGATTTTTAATTTCTATCTTTTCGATTTCCATATAATTTGATGTATATAAGCTATAATTATTATTTTTTACATCTTCAAGATTAACTATTTTTGTATTACTTGTATTAGAATTAGCATTATATTCTTTTAATATTTCTTCTACATCTAATTCACTCATAAATCTACTAGTAGATTTATTTAATATCATTTTTTCTGCATTTATAAATTTGATTTGTTTGTTATTTCTACTCAATACTAATAAAGTTACTGGAATACTTGTATATGGTGCAAATATTTTTTCTGGTAAAGATATAACTGCTTCAATTAAACCATTATCAACTAATAATTTTCTATATTCAGCATCAGGTAATTTATAAAGACCAGCATTATTCATAACTGCAATACCTTTTCCATCTTTTGATAAAGAATTAATTACAGAATTAACAAATGCCCAGCAAGAAGATATTCTTCCTGTAAATTCATATTTTAATTCATTATGATTTTTATTAATTAAATCTAAGTCAGATTGATTAAATTTTAAACCGAATGGATAATTACAGAAAACTTTGTCATATTTTTTTGTAAACTTATAAGTAAAAACATTATTATCAATCAACTTGTTGTCAACCCTTAAAGCATTCATTTTTTCTTGAGCAATTATATTACTTTTTGTATTTATTTCTATACCTGTAAATTTATAATTAGTTTTTCTTTTTGCATAATAAGTTAAAAAATTACCTGTGTAAGAACATATATCAAGAATTTCAGAATTATTATTATTTTTTTCAAAAATCTGATATGTTAACTCGTTTATTGATTTTGGTGTAGAAATATTATATCTAGAAAACATACCATAATCCTCACATATAACATCAATTATTTCTTTTTCAGAAAGATTATTTAAGTATTTTAAAATATTATATAAATTTGATTCAACTATGCATGATCTAATACTGTTACAAATATTCCATATAAAATCTTGATTATCTTTTGTTCCTTGTTGTAAATAACAATCCAATTTATTATTGTCTTCTGTTAGTTCTAATTTTGAATTAACCACATATTTTGCATTCCAAAACAAATATGTAATACTTGTTATTGCTTCTTGAATATCGTTAATTGCTAAATAAACTTTCATATTATTTCTAAATAAATCAATTATATTTTGTCTTTCTTTATCTGACATGTTATTACCTTCTTTCTTTATTTGGGGTTACCCCACCTTTTCGCTTTCTGAATATAATATATCACTTATTTGGGGTGGTGTCAACTCTTTTTTGAAAAAAATTATTTTTTCCTGTTTGAAAGTATTTATTTTGTTTTACTTATCCGATACTAAAAGCCTGATTTTGAATAAATATATAAAGAAAAAGTTCAACTTATAAGTCAAACTTAAAAAATTAAATCTTGAACAATTATATTTTCTTCTTCACTTTTATTTAATTTATTATATTCCATAATTGCATTTATTATATATTGTTCCACATATCTTTTATCTCTTTGTTTTATTTCGGGTGGCAAAACATTTTCTATCTTTTCTTTATTGAAAGATATTTTATCATTTTGATTTCCCTTCTTTTCATTTAATATTCCCTCTAATATGTCAAAATCAATTTTTTTATCTTTTGCAATCTTTTTAATTTTAATTGCCTGTGCATGACTAGGTGTTACCAAACAATATTCAATAACTCCTAATACCAGTTTTTGTTCTGCAAATCCTAAATAAGATAATTCTACAGCTGGCTTTATTCCCATAGTAAGACCGTTTTTATTTGTTTTTAAAACTGTTTCATCAACTAATGTTAATAATTCAGGTATTAAATAAGTTAATCTTATATATCTTCTTACCATTTCTCCAGATTCACTATTTGCAATTGCATCTCTTGACTTATGCAACCCAGTTGCACATGTTTTTTTCCCTTGATGTTTTATAGCATCCATTTTCATTTTATAAGCAAATGCCTTTTCACTCGGCAAAACTCTTTCTCTATATATATTAGAATCCACCATAAATATTGTAGCTTCATCATCATTGAGTTCTTTTAATACAACTTCTATTTCTTGTATTCCTAAAATTTCTAATGCTTTCTTTCTTCTATGACCAGATATTAATTCATATCTTCCATTTTCTTTTTCTCTTACCACCATAGGATTCAACAATCCATTTTCTTTAATACTTTTAACTAATTCCATTAACGAACTATCATTATTTACTAAAAATGGATGTTCTTTAAAATTATCTATCTTGCTTAGATTAACTTTAATTAATTTATCATTCATAATCTATTTTCTCCTTTAATTTCATAATTTAATTTCCAGTTTAAATATTCCTCATAAGATATTTCATGCTTTTCTCTTTTTATTTTTTGTTTTTTCCATTCTTGTAATGAGTTAATTAATAATTTAATCTCTGACTTATTAATATTTTTGACTTGTGATAAATCTAATCTATAATTTGGAATATACTCTTCAAGCCAAAAAAACAAATAAATTAAATCTTCAGGATTTTTATAATCATATTTCTTTAATGAATTAAAATTAACTTTAAGAAATCTGGCAATATCTTTTACTCTATCATCCTTTGGATTTCTATCTCCTTTCTCATATCTTGTCATCGTTCTTCTCTTGCATTCGCCAGTTAATCCCAAGTGTTCTGAAATTTTGTCCTGTGATAAATGTCTCAATTCTCTTACAAATGCTATTCTAGATCCTTGAGATAAATCCCTTAATTCTGGTTTTACATACAACAATCGCATTTTTCTTACCTCCTAATTCTTGTCGCATATTATTTAATTTCAATCAAAAAAAGATTGAAATATGCGATAAAAGTATCTATTTCAATCTTTAAAATAATATTTTTACTTCAATTTAGAATTGGAAGTAAGAATGTTTAAACATTCATTTTTTTAGTTTTTTATATAATCATTGGATTTACAGTATTTTAAGTAAATTACTTTCTATCCCCAGATTTGATTGCGGCTTGAGCTGCTGCTAGTCTTGCAATTGGAACTCTATATGGTGAACAAGATACATAATTAAATCCTAGCTTATCACAAAAAGCAACACTTGCTGGATCTCCACCATGTTCTCCGCAAATACCTAAAGAAAGTTTTGGATTTACACTTCTACCTTTTTTAGCACCCATTTCCATAAGTAGTCCAACACCATCAAAGTCTATACGAGCGAATGGATCAAATTCAAATATTCCTTTTTCATAATAAGAATTTAAGAATTTACCAGCATCATCTCTAGAAAAACCATAAGTCATTTGTGTTAAGTCATTTGTACCAAAACTGAAAAATTCAGCTTCTGTAGCAATTTGATCCGCTAAAAGTGCAGCTCTTGGAATTTCAATCATGGTTCCAACTTCATATTTTAAATCTATTCCAGAAGAAGCAATAATTTCATCAGCAGTTTTAACTACAATATCTTTAACATATTTTAATTCTTTAACTTCACCAACTAAAGGTATCATAATTTCAGGTGTAACTAATGTACCTTTCTTAGTTACATTTATTGCTGCTTCAATAACAGCTCTTGTTTGCATTTTAGCAATTTCAGGATAAGTAATTGCTAAACGGCATCCTCTGTGTCCCATCATTGGGTTAAATTCTTTAAGTGATGCAATTACTTCATGTAATTCTTCAACAGTTTTGCCTAAGTCATCAGCAAGTTCTTTTATTTCTGCTTCAGTTTTTGGTAAGAATTCATGTAGAGGTGGATCCAAATATCTAATAACAACACTATATGGTGCCATAGCTTCAAATAATCCTTCAAAGTCTTTTCTTTGATATGGTAAAATATTTTCTAAAGCTTTTTCTCTTTCTTCTAAAGTTGTTGCACAAATCATTTTTCTAAAGTTGAATATTCTATCACGCTCAAAGAACATGTGTTCTGTACGACATAAGCCAATTCCTTCAGCTCCGAACTTTCTTGCTTGCATTGCATCTTTTGGTGTATCAGCATTTGTTCTTACCTTTAAGTCTCTTGCTTCATCTGCCCAAGACATAAAAGTTTCAAAGTCACCACTTATAGATGCTTCTTGCATTTCAAGTTTTCCAGCATATACCTTACCAGTTGAGCCATCAATTGATAAGTAGTCTCCTTCTTTAAAGATGCTTCCGTCTGGCATTTTAAGTGTTTTTTCTTCTTCATTTAAAACGATAGTTGATGCACCACTTACGCAACAAATACCCATACCACGAGCAACTACCGCTGCATGGCTAGTCATACCACCTCGAATAGTTAAAACGCCTTTACTTGAATTCATACCTTCAATATCTTCTGGTGATGTTTCAAGTCTAACAAGTAATGAATCAATTCCCTTTTTCTTATTTTCAATTACATCACTAGCTGTAAAATAAATTTTTCCAGATCCCGCTCCAGGAGATGCAGCTAAACCTTCAGCAACTACTTTACCATTTTTGATAGATTCTGCAGTAAACGTTGGATGTAGTAATGCATCAAGTTGTTTTGGATCAACCATTAATACAGCTTCTTCTTTAGTAATCATTCCTTCATTTACTAAATCAACTGCAACTTTAACGGCAGCACTTGCTGTTCTTTTACCATTTCTAGTTTGAAGAATGAATAACTTACCATCTTCAATAGTAAATTCCATATCTTGCATATCTTTATAATGATTTTCTAATTCTTGGGCAATGCTTGCAAATTCTTCATAAACTTCAGGCATTTCAGTTTTTAATGTTGCAATTGGACTTGGAGTACGAATACCGGCAACAACATCTTCGCCTTGAGCATTAATTAAATATTCACCAAATAATGCTTTTTCGCCAGTTGCAGGATTTCTTGTAAACGCAACACCAGTTCCAGAATTTTCTCCACTATTACCATAAACCATTTCTTGAACATTAACGGCTGTTCCCCAACTAGATGGAATATCATTTATTCTTCTATAATAAATAGCTCTTTCATTATTCCAACTTCTAAATACTGCTTTTACCGCTTCAATTAATTGAGTAAATGGTTCTTGAGGAAAATCTTCTCCTGCAAATTCCTTATAAGCACTCTTAAATAGATTAGTTAATTCAACCATATCATTTTCATCTAAATCAATGTCATTTTTAACACCTTTTTTAACTTTAATTTCATCTATAATAGTTTCAAATTTACTCTTTGCATAACCTTTAACTACATCTGCAAACATTTGAATAAATCTTCTATAAGAATCATAAACAAATCTTTTATTTCCAATCTTTTCAGCAAAAGATTCTGCTATTTCATCATTTAAACCTAGATTAAGTACAGTATCCATCATACCTGGCATACTAGCTCTAGCACCACTTCTTACACTTACTAGTAACGGATTTGTTTTATCACCAAACTTTTTACCACTTTTTGCTTCCAGTTTAGCTAATGCTTCTTTAATTTGGTCTATTACTTCACTAGATAATTCCTTTCCATCTTCATAATATTTGTTACAAGCATCAGTCGTAACTGTAAATCCACTTGGAACAGGTAATCCAATATTAGTCATTTCTGCTAAATTAGCACCTTTACCACCAAGGATATTTCTCATATCTTTGTTTCCTTCTTGAAACAAATAAACATATTTTTCCATTTCTAATCCTCCCATGCTATAATTTTATCACTTTCCCACCCACCAAACAATAAAATTTCTTAAATTTTACATTTTTTGATAATTAACGTTTTATCAATAGTATTTAATCTTCTATCCCTTGTTTTTATAACTTACTTAGTGCAAAATAAAAATATATAAGTTTCTTTCTTATATATCTTTTTTTATAAACATTGCATCTCCGAACGAAAAGAATCTAAAATTATTTTCTTTTGCATATTCATAAGCATTTAAAATATATTCTTTTTTAGATAAAGCTGATACAAGCATTAATAAGGTACTTTTAGGTAAATGAAAATTAGTAATCAAACCATCTATAGCTTTAAAAGTATATCCTGGATATATAAATATATTAGTATCTCCACAACATTCTCTAAACTCATTATATTTGCTTGCTACAGTTTCTAATACTCTAGTTGATGTTGTTCCAACAGCATATATATTTCTTCCTTCTTTTTTTGCTTTATTTAATGCATCTGCTACATCTTTAGTCATAATATAATATTCACTATGCATATTATGTTTAGTTATATCTGTTACTTCTACTGGTCTAAATGTTCCAAGTCCAACATGAAGTGTTACATATAATACCTCAATACCTTTATTTTTTATTTCTTCAAGTAGTTCTTTTGTAAAATGAAGTCCTGCTGTTGGTGCTGCTGCACTGCCTAAATTTTTTGCATAAACAGTTTGATATCTAGACTGATCACTAAGTTTTTCATGAATATAAGGAGGAAGGGGCATCGTACCTAATTTTTCAAGTATTTCCATAAGTATTCCTTCATATATTAATTTTACATGTACAATACCTTCATCTAATTTTTCTATTACTTTCGCTTTTAAACTTCCATTTCCAAACACTATAACAGTACCTACATGTAATCTTTTTCCAGGTCTAGCTAAGCATTCCCAAATATCACCTTCAATATCTTTTAAAAGTAATAATTCAATTATTGCTTTCGTATCTTCTTTTTCTCCAATTAATCTTGCAGGTATTACCTTTGTATCATTTAAAACTAATACATCACCTTTATTTAAATAATTAATAATATTTTTAAATACTTCTTCTTTTATAACTCCATTATCTTTATTAAGTAACAAAAGTTTTGAATCACTTCGATTAGAAAGAGGTGTTTGAGCAATAAATTTTTCTGGCAAATCATAATTATATTCTTCTATATTCATTTAATAATATCCTTTATTTTTTCTACAACTTCATCATTAATATCATCAATTGTTCTAATACAATCATCTTTAACACAAGTTACTTTAATATAACCATATTTTTCCGTTAATTCCAAATATGCTTTTTCAGCTTGCTCCAAATGAGCTTTATTTGATTCATGTTGATCTGGTGTTTCTTCCCTATTTTTCTTTAACACTGCCGCATACTCAAAAGGCATATAAAGAAAAATTACTGCATCAGGTCTAGGTAATTCCATAATACCAAATTCTAATTCATCTAATTTTTGATACATTCTTTCTCTTTCTTCACGAGTCTTTAATTTTCCGCCTTGATGAGCCATATTAGATTCAACATATCTATCAAGTATAACAATATCTCCATCTTCAAGATGTTTATTTATAATACCAATATTATATCTTCTATCAGCAGCATAATAAGCTGAAGCTGCTAAAGCATCAACATTTACAGCACCCTCAGGAAACCACCCAGGCCCAATATAAGATTTACCTAAATAAGGACCTCCAACAATTCTCCCCGTCGGAGTATCATACATTGGAAAAGAATAATTATATACATTTATTCCCATATCTTTAAATCTTGCTACAGCCTTTTTTACTTGTGTTTCTTTACCAGAACAATCTGTTCCTTCAATTACTATTAATTTACCTCTCATTTATTTCATCGCCTTTCATATATTACAAAACTATATTTTAATCCATCCACTTCATTATTACTTACAACATTACATTTATAATCATTTTTATCAAATTCTGGAAAATATACATCTGCTTTTGCTTCACTATCTATTAAAGTTAAATAAAGCCTACTTGCATATGGTAAAAACAGTTTATATATACTTGCCCCACCAATTACCATTACTTCCTCGTCTAAATCTTTAACAAATTCTAATAACTTATTAAAGTCATTAAACAACAATCCATTTTCTATATTACTTAAAGAACTAGATAATACTATATACTTTCTTCCTTCTAAATGTTTAGGTAAAGATTCATATGTATTTTTACCCATTATGATATATTTTCCCATAGTTATATTTTTAAAATTCTTTAAATCTTCTTTAATATGCCAAATTAATTGATTACCTTGACCGAGTCCTCTATTTCTTCCTATAGCTGCTATGATACTGATCATTTTTACCTCTACTGTGCAAGAGGGAACTTAATTGGTCCCATATGCTTATAATCTACAACTTTAATATCTTTTAATTCTGTAGAATTATCAAAATCTTTAAATTCTTTTATATCTGGATTAATCCACAATTTTGGTGCTTCATAATCTCCATTTTCTTCAAATCTTTTAATTTGTTCTTTAATACCATCAACTTGATTAACATAAATATGGGCATCTTTAATACTATAATTAATTGTACCTGGTTTAAGTCCACTAACTTGAGCAACTAAAGATAAAAGTACAGCATATTGTGTTACATTAAATGGAAGACCTAAAGGAACATCACAACTTCTTTGATGAACCCAAATATTTAAATATCCATCCGTAACATCCCATTCACTTGACCAAACACAACTAGGAAGTACTGCCGTAGGAATATATTCATCTTGCCACAAAGACATAACCATCCTTCTATCTAATGGATTATTTTTCAAAGTATCTAGCAAACGATCCATTAAACCTAATTTTTTCACAATAAATCCATAAGCTGTTCCAATCGTGTGAGCATATTCTACCCCGAAATCTTTTTCAATATCTTTTTTTACTAATTTTCCATTTTCTAAAACATTTTGATTAGCTCTCCATTTACCATCTTCAGCAATTTCCCATTCATCCCAAATATGAACGTTTCTTTCTTGTAACCATCTTACATCATTAGATTGTGCTTGATAAATCCATAACATTTCAAGTATTGCTTGTCTAAAATATAATTGCTTAGTTGTAAGACATGGAAATTCTTCTTGTAAATTAAATTCTAAATGATAACTTGGTATTTTTATTGTATTAATACCTGTTCTATTTTCAACTTCTACCCCATCACTCAATATTTTTTTACATAATTTAATATAATCTTTATCCCACTTTGACATACTTACCTCACTAATACCACAAAGGATATTTACTTGTTATTTCTAATACCTCTTTTTCTAAGTTATTTAATACTTCATCATTATCACTATTTTTTAAAGCTTTTGAAATAATTAAACCAATTTGTTCAAAATCTCTTTCTTTAAGTCCACGTGTCGTCATTGCCGGTGAGCCTAATCTTAATCCACTAGTTACCATCGGAGATTCTGAATCATTTGGTATTGTATTTTTATTTGTTGTAATATGAATCCTATCAAGCAAATTTTGAGCTTCTTTACCAGTTAACCCACATGTACCTTTAACGTCTACTAAAATCAAATGATTATCAGTTCCCCCAGAAACAATTCTAAATCCTTCATTAGATAAAGTCTCAGACAAAGTCTTTATATTTTTTAATACTTGCATTTGATATTCTTTAAACGCGGGTTGCATTGCTTCATAAAAGCATTCGGCTTTTGCAGCTATCACATGCATAAGAGGTCCACCTTGAATACCAGGAAAAACTGCTTTATTAATTTTTTTAGCAATTTCGGCATCATTAGTTAGAATTAATCCTCCACGAGGCCCTCTTAGGGTTTTATGAGTAGTTGTTGTTACAACATGCGCATAACCAACCGGTGACGGATGAAGTCCTGCTGCTACAAGTCCTGCTATGTGAGCCATATCAACCATTAAATAAGCCCCGACCTTATCACAAATCTCTCTAAATCTTTTAAAATCAATTATTCTTGAATAAGCACTAGCACCAGCTATTACCATCTTTGGTTTTTCTTCTAATACTCTTTTTTCTAATTCATCATAATCGATATATTCTGTATCAATATTTACATCATAATCAACTATTTCATAATCTTGACCGCTAAATGAAAGTCTATGGCCATGAGTTAAATGTCCGCCATTAGATAAATTCATTCCCATCACTTTATCCCCATGCTCAAGTAATGCTCTATAAACAGCCATATTAGCACTAGAACCTGAATGAGGTTGAACATTAGCAAATTCAGCTTTAAATAAATCTTTAGCATAATTTATCGCTAATTCTTCAATAACATCAACATTTTCACATCCGCCATAATATCTTTTCCCAGGATATCCTTCAGCATATTTATTAGTTAGTATACTTCCTTGTAATTTTAATATATCATTAGATACATAATTTTCACTTGCTATCAATTCAATATTTTCTTCTTGTCTTTTTCTTTCATTTCTTAATGCATTTTCAATAATTTTATTCATCTTATACCTCACTCATTTCTATTAAATTATCAATAATCATTGCAACAGTCATCGGACCAACTCCACCTGGATTCGGAGTAACATATGACGCTACATCTTTAACGCTTTCAAAATCTACATCTCCAATAATGCCTGTATCTGTTCGTGATATACCAACATCTATTACAACAGCCCCTTGTTTTATCATATTACTTTTAATTAACTTAGGAACCCCACAAGCTGACACTACTATATCAGCATTTTTAGTATATTTAATTATATCTTTAGTTTTACTATGTAGTAAACTTACTGTTGCATTTCTATTTTCTAAAGCCATTGCTAAAGGTTTACCAACAATATTACCTCTTCCAATTATTACAACATCTTTACCACTTAATAGAATATTATAACTATCTAATAATCTTATAATACCTTTAACAGTACAAGGTAAAATACCCTTTTTATTTAAATATAAATTATAGACATTATCTTTAGTAAATCCGTCAACATCTTTATTTTCATTTATAAGGCCACTACATTTATCAAAATTTATATTACTTGGAACAGGACTTTGTAAAATAATACCAGTTACTTCTTCTTTTTCATTCAAACTTTTTATTAAAGATATTAATTCTTCTTCGCTTGTTTCTTTAGGTAACAAATATTTTATTACATTAATACCTACCATACTACAATATTTTTCTTTATTTTTAATATATAATTTACTTGCTTCATCATCACCCACTAAAATAATAGCTAAAGTAATGCTTAAATTATCTTTACTTATCTTTTCTTTATAAGAAATAAGCAATTCATCTCTTAACTTCTTTCCATCTAAAATCATCTAATCCCTCCTTTTAAAACAATGTCATATTATGATCAATGCCTAAATGTTTATAGGCAAGTTCTGTTGCTACTCTACCACTTCTAGTTCTTTTAATAAAACCTTCTTGTAACAAAAACGGTTCCACAACATCTTCAATCGTAGATATTTCTTCCCCAATCGCCGTAGATATTGTTTCAACTCCCACCGGACCGCCATTAAATTTATTTATTAAGGCTTGTAAATATTCTATATCGATATTATCTAGACCATATTGATCAACATTTAATCTATCTAAGGCATTTAACGTGATATTCAAATCAATTATGCCATCACCTTCAACTAAGGCAAAATCTCTAACTCTTTTAAATAATCTATTAGCAATTCTTGGTGTTTTTCTACTTCTTTTAGCAAGTTCAATTGCAGCATCATTTGTTATATTCATGTTCATTACTTTACTAGTTCTCTTTACAATACTAGCAAGTTCATCATTCGTATAAAATTCAAGTTTATTTACAATACCAAACCTATCCCTTAAAGGGCTTGATAAATCTCCCGCTCTAGTAGTAGCACCCACTAAAGTAAATGGTGGCAAATCTATTTTAATTGATCTACTTTTACCATCTGTACCTATTACGACATTTATTGTAAAATCTTCCATCGCCGAATAAAGTATTTCTTCAACAAATGATGGAATCCTATGTATTTCATCAATAAACAAAACATCACCAGGTTCCAAATTAGAAAGTATCGCTGCTAAATCTCCACTCTTTTCAATTGCTGGACCCGTCGCAGTCTTTAAGTTACTTCCCAGTTCATTAGCAATTATATGAGCAAGTGTAGTTTTTCCTAATCCAGGAGGACCATATAGTAAAACATGATCCAATGGTTCATCTCTCATCTTTGCTGCTTCAATAAATACTTTTAAATTTGATTTGATTTTATCTTGTCCAACATATTCATCTAAATATTCAGGTCTTATATTTTTATCAAATATATCTTCATATGTAGGATTAGCATCTATTAATCTTTCATCCATTACTTACTCCCCCAGACTATCAACATAATCTTTAATTTCTTGCCAATTATGTACTATTTTATGATTGCTTACGCTTTCATTGGTTATTCTAATTGTATTAACACCAACATTCTTTACTTCAGTTAATACCCTTTCTTTATCATCTATAAATACATTTAAATTATATTTTTTACATACTTCACTTTTATTTTCTTGAAAAAATACTAATTCATCAAAAGGAACACCTTTACATATAAAATACAAGCTAGATAAATAAATTGAACTTATATTACTTTTATTATTTGTTTCTTCTACTCCTCTAGCAGTAATAAATACTAATTTGTACCCTTTACTTTTCCAATATTTTAATACTTCTAATGCATCATCTTTTATATTTACGTTCCACACAATTTGCACAAGATATTTAGATAAAAAATCTTTCTTATCTTCTTTATTTAAATCATGATAATCATTTGCACCACGATATAATATATCTTGTTTTACTAAGGTATTTGAAACAATACTTGTATTAGTTAATGTATTATCTATATCAATTCCTATATTCAATCTCAAACACCACCTTACACACTAGATTTATTATATAACAAAACTATAAAATATCCAACACCATTTTATCAATTTGTACAATTTAATTGTAACAAACAAATATTTGCAAGTCAATTAAAATATTTTCTTTTATTTAACCATTACTAGTTTAAGTAAAAGTGTTTACTTATTATTGAAATAGTTATTTGTTTACTTTTAAAAAATAGCAACATTTTATGTAATTAATTGTGATATTATATTGCCAATACAAATGTCTCATGTTATACTTTTATTGGAATATTCAGTTGATTGGATGCTGCCTCATTTAAGTAAAAAACGAAAGTGAGGTGATACCTAATGCACAAGAAAGATTTTCTTATCTTGGGATTATGGACAATCATAATCTTACTTATTTTAGTTTTAATATTAAAATAAATAGAAAAAAGCATCTAAATCAACCGTGTTGATTTAGATGCAGCCAACAAATGGTAGCATCCAACATGCAAAATTAAATGTTTATGCAAATTATCTTTGCTAAAAACAATATAACATAATTCTTGCATAAAAGTCAAGCTTTTCTTTGCGTGATAACCACGCTTTATTTAAAATTTAAAATTTTATAAAAATTTATCAATTATACATTGTAGAAAATTAAAATATAGTGTATAATAATAAAAGAATAAAGGAATTGTGTGATACAGATGTTTAGAGATTTTGACTACGAAAATAAACCTGTTGTTGATATCGTAAATGAAATGATCATCGATGCTATAAACAAAAAAGCATCAGACATCCATTTTGATCCAACTGAAGATTACCTTAATGTCCGCATTAGAGTCGATGGGGAATTATTAGAGTATGCCAAAGTTCCAGCATTTGTAAAAAAGAATCTTTTAACTAGAATTAAAATTATTAGTGGAATGAACATAACAGAATCAAGATTACCACAAGATGGTGCAATTAAAAACTTATCTGACCAAATTGACTTAGACCTTCGTGTATCTTCCCTACCTATAGTTGATGGTGAAAAAATAGTTATTCGTATCTTAAATTACACAATGTCAAGTTCCGGGTTAGAAAATCTCGGTCTATCAGAAAAAAACTTAGAAAAAATAAACAAATTAATAAAAATGCCAAATGGAATTATCCTAGTAGCTGGTGCTACCGGATCTGGTAAATCAACTACCGTTTATAGTATTCTTCAAATACTTAATACCGTTTCTAAAAACATTATTACTGTTGAAGATCCGGTTGAAATGAAAATTGAAGGAATAAATCAAGTTCAAGTAATGAGTGATATAGGTTTAACATTCGGAGCAACCCTAAGAAGTATTCTTCGACAAGACCCAGACATTATAATGATCGGAGAAATTCGTGATGATGAAACAGCTCGTATTGCAGTTCGTGCATCAATAACTGGACATTTAGTATTATCTACAATCCACACCAATAACTCATTAAATACAATCGAAAGATTACTTGATATGGAAGTTGAAAGATACCTATTAGGTAGTGCCTTAACAGGTATTATATCTCAAAGACTTGTTAAAAGACTTTGTCCAAAATGTCGTACAAGCAGACCTACAACAAATTATGAAAAAACTCTTTTTGAAAAAGTATTACATAAAGAAGTTAACAATGTTTATACTCCACATGGATGCAGTGAATGTATAAATGGTTACACAGGTCGTATTGCCCTTCATGAAGTTCTAGAAATAAACCAAAATGTTCGTGATGCCATAACCAACAATATTAGAAAAAATGAGCTTAGACATTTAGTATATAAAGAATCAGACGTAACAAGTCTACTTGAAGACGGCTTAGAAAAAGTTGTTGCTGGACTTACAAGCGTTGAAGAGATACTTCGTGTCATAGATGTTGATGATGATATTGGGGAAGATGAAGAAGATATCAAAAATGCCTTCATTGGAAAAACAACACAAGCAAGTGAAATAGAAACATTATAAAACTCGTCGAATTGACGAGTTTTTGCATTTTTACAATCCAATATATTTTGCATAACATAAATCATTTTCTAAATAAATATACACTTTTCCATCATTTACATAATATCCATTTTTAAAGTTTTCTGTTTCATTATCACTTTTTATAACAGTATTATTTACTAAAACTTTTATTTTTTCATTATTTCTTATTGCATAATTTTTAGTATTAACATATTTTCTTTCAAGCAAATCCTCAACTTTAATAGTTAAGCACGGAACATATTCTTTCCCATTAATCATACATTTATTTTTAGAAACATCCATATTTTTAATTTGCGTCTTTTTATCAGAACAATAATTCTTTGCACCATTTTCTATTAATTCCACAGTACTATTCCACATACTTTTATTAATCCCTTTTCTTAAAGAAGAAACACCAACACTTGCCATCGAAGTAACTATAGCAAGTATTACAATAACTGCCAATAATTCCACTAAAGTAAACCCATTTTTTTTCATAACTCACCTACTTTAACAAAAGTTTTAACGCTTCTTTAACTTGTTCTTCTAAAGAAATAGACTTATCAATTTGGCCAATAACTTTTTTAATTTCTGCATTCTTATATCCTAATGCATTTAATGTATCTATCAAGTCTTGTGTATCATCTAAAACATCTTCACTTACTTCAATATCTATTTTACCCTTTAAATCAAGAACAATTTGACGTGCCAATTTTTCTCCAATTTTAGGAAACTTAGTTAGATATAAAATATTTTCTCTATTTATAGCATCAACAATACCGTTAATTGATCCCGTTGCCAATATTGGTAAAGCAAGTTTAGCTCCTAAACCTTTAACACTAATAAGTTTTAAAAATAATTCATATTCTTCTTTTTCTTTAAATCCATATAAACTATACTCATCTTCTCCAATTTTATTATAAACATACACTTTATATTCTTTATCTATTTCATAACAAAATGGATTTGGAACAAAAATTAAAAAACCTATTCCATTCGTTTCAATAATTATACTATTACTATTTATTTCTGTTACATTACCTTTTATATAACCAAACATATTACCACCATTAATATAATAACAAAAATAGCAAACTTTATCAATAAATTTCATATAATTAAACATGAACACAACAATAATTAAAATATTAAAAAATAAAAATAGTTATTTTAAATTTACTAAAGGAATTAGATTGTCTTATTATAGATGAAAGAAATAGAATTTTGATGAAGTATCTTAACATGCCAAGATTTAAATATATAAAATGCCTAAAAGACAAGAAAAAAACTAAAGTCTTATTATTACCTAAAAACTCTAGTTATGGTTTAAAAATAGATGATGTCTTAACCTTTGAAGGTAAACATATAGTCTAATATTTGTACTTCATCTCCAGGTTTAGCTCCCATTTTTTCTAATTCATCTTCAATGCCCATACCTTTAAATTTACGAGCAAATCTTAAAACACCTTCATCTTCATTGAACTTAGTCATAAGAAGAAGTGTTTCAATTTCTTTTCCGCTAACAATCCAAATATTACCATCTTTTTTAATTTTATAAGGTAAATTATCTTCAAATTTATATATTTTAAACTGTTCTTTTGGATACAATTCTTCTTTAGGTGTTTCATCAAGAATTTCCATTAATCTATCCATCATTTCATCAATACCACTCATATTAAAAGCACTAACAGGCATTACTTCTAACTTTGGATAAGCTTTCCTAAACTTTTCTAAATTATCATTACCATTTTCTAAATCCATTTTAGTGGCAATAACAACTTCCTTTTTATTTTTTAATAGTTCACTATATTTTTCAATTTCATTTCTAATAATTTTATAGTCTTCGATTGGATTTCTTCCTTCACTAGAACCCATATCCACTACATGAGCAATAATTCTTGTGCGCATCGCATGTTTTAAGAATTCTACCCCAAGACCAACGCCATCACTTGCACCTTTAATTAATCCTGGTAAATCTGCCATAACAAAACTCTTACCATTTTTTAACTTAACCATGCCTAGGTTTGGATTGAGGGTTGTAAAATGATATGCAGCAATTTTAGGCTTCGATGCACTTATAACAGAAAGCAATGTTGATTTTCCAACACTCGGCATACCAACTAGTCCAACATCTGCTAAAACTTTAAGTTCAAGTCTTACTTGTATTTCTTCTCCAGGTTCTCCTTTTTCACTAAATTTTGGAGCTGGAACATCATGAGTAGCAAAAGACTTATTACCTTTACCACCTCTTCCCCCACGAGCAACCACAAATTCTTCTTTATCATTAATTAAATCTGCTATCACTTCATTATTTTCTAAGTCAATAATAGTTGTTCCTTCTGGAACACAAATAATTACATCTTCAGCATTCTTACCATATTTATTAGAACCCTTACCGTTTTCCCCTTTCGGAGCTTTTATTATTTTTTTATAACTTAAATCAACTAACGTTTTTAAATTTTTATCAACCTTAAAAATAATACTTGCACCACGACCACCATTTCCCCCATCAGGTCCTCCCATCGGAACAAATTTTTCTCTTCTAAAAGATGTACACCCATCTCCTCCAGAACCAGCCATAAGTTTTACAGTTAATTCATCAACAAACATAAGATTCACCTCCTAAACATTTTATCATATTTTAGTGTTTATATCTACATTATTTTTTCTAAAGCTTTAATTAAAGCAATTTTCCCATATTCATATGTAAGTCCACCTTGTAAATAAGCGATATACGGTTTTCTTAAAGGCCCATCACACGATATTTCAATAGATGATCCTTGAGTAAATGATCCTGATGCCATAATTATTTCATCATCATATCCAGGCATACTTGAAGCTACCGGTAAAACATTTGCATCTATTGCACTTCCACTTTGGATTCCTTCCACAAATTTTATTAACTTTTCTTTATCGTTAAACATTATAGCTAGTACAATATCATTTCTTTCATCATTCCACCTAGGATTAACACTATAACCCATCTCTTCTAAAAGATAAGCAGCCAAAACAGAAGTTTTTAAAGCACTTGCCACAACTGATGGTGCCATATATAACCCTTGTAAAAACATTTTATTAGCTCCCAAACTCGGACCAACATCACTAGCCTCTCCGGCCACATTAAGTCTTTCACTACACAGATTAATTAAATCTTTTTTACCAACTATATAAGCCCCATTTGATGCAATACCTCCACCAAGATTTTTAATTAATGAACCAACACAAATATCTGCGCCAACTTGTGTAGGTTCAAGTTTTCCGACAAACTCACAATAGCAATTATCAACCATCACTATGATATCTTTATCTATACCTTTAACAAGTCTTATTACTTCATCTATATCTTCTATGCCAATACTACTTCGTGTACTATACCCAATAGATCTTTGTATTTCTATTACTTTTACTTTATTTAATTTTAAATATTTACTTATTGCTTCATAATCAAAGCAATTATTTTTTATATCTATTTGATCATATCTAATACCAAAAGACTTCAAACTACTTTGATTATCATTAAAACCTATAATACTATCTAATGTATCATACGGTTTTCCCGTAATTGACAAAAGCAAATCACCAGGTCGTAAAAGAGCAAAAAAAGCTGTAGATAAAGCATGAGTACCAGATATAAATTGATTTCTAACTAAAGCAGACTCAGTTTCAAATATATCACTATATACTTTTTCAATTTTATCTCTACCTATATCACCATATCCATATCCAGTCGTAGAATTAAAATCATTTTCACTAATGCTTGCTTGCCAAAAAGCTTTAATTACTTTTTGACTATTATAAAAACAAACATCATCAATATTATTAAAAACATTTATCAATTTATTTTCTGCACTTTTTATATCAATATTCATCTAATACCTCCATCTATTCTTAAAATACAATCATTTACATATTCATTACTTGCAAGAAAATATACTGCATCAGCTATTTCTTCTGGCTTTCCAAATCTCTTAAGTAGTATTTTATCTTCTTCACATTTTTTAAAGTTTAAGTCTAAGTCTTTAGTCATATCAGTTAAAATCCATCCTGGTGCCACAGCATTAACACGAATATTCGGAGCTAAAAATCGCGCCAAACTATGTGTTAAACTTATTACTCCAGCTTTAGATGCATCATAATCAATACTTTCAATATAGCTTCCTTCATAAACATTATTACTTGCAATATTAATTATACAGCCTTTTTTTAATACTTCTAAAGAATATTTACTTATTAAATAAGTTCCTAGCAAATTAACACTAATTACTTTCATAAATTCATCGCTTGTTTTATCAATTAAACTATTATCTAAAGAAATACCTGCATTATTAATGACACAATCTATATTACCTATTTCACCTTTAATTTTTAAAAACATATCTTTAACTTCAAATTCATTTGATACATCACATTTATATAGAAAACATTTTATTTTATAGTTACTTTCTAAAAATTTCTTTAAATCATTTGCTTCATGTTCACTGTTATTATAATTTATAATAACATTATAATTATTGCTTGCAAATGTCTTTGCAATTACAGCTCCAAGACCTCTTGAAGCTCCAGATATAAAAACAGTTTTCATTTAAACCACCACCCTTTGGATACCTCTATTATAACATTTGTTCGGCTGTATATCAAGACTTTTATTTACAAAAAAAGTATAACTTTCCTATTATATTAAAAAAGTATCATCAATCTTTGATGGTAACATATATTTATTAATTCCATTATTATATATCAAAAAAGTTTTCATACTTTTCCTATCCTTTTTATTTTTACATTATAATATTTGGCTTAATTTATTCTGATTACCTTAACTACGAATAGTTTTTATAAATAAAAACAGTCCGTAGCCAAGGCAAATAATGATGTTGAACATGCTATTTAAAATTATTCTCATCGTTTCGGTTCTATTGAATGTGTTTTTAAAAATCAAAAAAGTAATGGACTATATTTAGAAGCTATTAACAACGCTAACGAAAAAGCTTATAATACTATGTGCACTATGGCTTGTACCGTTGTTCTTTTTCTAACTATTTTAGGAACAGAATATTTTAAAAATTCCAAATGTTATAAGAATGAAAAAATAGTTACTCATAAAGTATATAAAAAAAGGAAAAGTTAGAGTTATGTCATTATTTAAAACTAGCATAACTTTATTTCATCGAGCCATAAATTCAAAGAAACATATTAGGTTACCAATAAGATTTATTTTGTATGACATATAATTCTTTTTCAACTTGGACATTTTAACAATAAAATATTTATAAAAAATAACTTTGACATTTTTATCAATTTTTTATTTTAACATTTTTAATAAAAAATCTTTTTTGCGTGAAATAAATTACTTTTAGTTTTAAATCATGTGTCAAAATGTGGTTTATCAACCATATTTGCGCACAATATAGCAACATTGCAATACAAAAAATGAGGTAATTCATTCAACATAGGTCGAACTTTTTACCTCATTTTGTTCAGGTTTCACCGGTGTTTTTTCAAAACTGTCCGTCAATCAGTTCACACGAATCGGGTCGCTCATACTTCCACTCCCCGATACATAGGTTATGGAAGATAAAAGATTAAAGGACGGACGCACCCCATTGTTGTCACTGACATCGTCGCTGAGCACATAACCATCGTAAGTCACAACAAACGCATTGTTCGAATAATCAGAACTGCGGGAAATCATCCAATCATAATACCCCATATACATCCAATTTATTGTTTTTATTGATGTTCCTTTTGCATCGTTACCATCATAATTATATAGAGTTGTAGTCCACGCACTTGGACTTGCTGCAAATCCATAATCTGATACATACATTAATCCTATTTTTGCA
>OLPV01000503.1_pt1 | contig 33665 bp, 26 predicted proteins | sample 1671961 | NCBI WGS metagenome assembly OLPV01 (sample SAMEA3136630, study PRJEB25190) | human gut metagenome | biome: human gut; feature: human-associated habitat; material: faeces | place: Austria | collected 2013
TCGATAAAGACTGAATGGATCGGGATACCGAATGATTCAGAAAGATGGAGTGGATGTTGAAATGTTACCGGACGACTGGAAACGAACCGGGCACGTCATTTAGGCGTGTGACTTTTTCGCTGAAAAAGTCTTTTCTTGTTTTCTCGTTCACATGGATTATAATCGTTTATTTTCCTTTAGATTTACGTTAAAATAGTAAGTAGACTTGAGGTGGTTTTGTGATTGAACAATTGTCAGTAAAAGATTATGTATTATTTAAATCTTGTATCATAGACTTTACAGATGGAATGAGTGTGATTACCGGAGAAACAGGTGCTGGTAAATCGTTATTGATTGATGCGATTGGCTATTTGAGTGGGAATCGAATTAAATCGAATGTGATTCGTAATGGAAAAGATAAGGCAATTCTATCGATGGTTTTAACATCGAATGATAGAGTCAATGCGATCTTAGAAGAGAATGGCTTTGAGGTTGATGATCAAGTGATTATTTCGCGTACTATTTTAAATAATAATAAGAGTACCGTACGCATCAATCAACAGATCACGACACTATCTTTTGTGCGTAAGATTGTCAATCTATTGGTCGATATTCATTCGCAAATGGATACGTATCGTTTAATGGACACATCTGTTCAAATGGAATTGTTGGATAGTTATGCGAAGACTATGGATTTAAAAGCTTCTGTAAAGGAAGCGTATGTGAAGTATTCAAATGTCTTACATGAATTAGAAGCATTAAAAAACGAAGAATTTTCGGATGCCGAATTGGAATTTTTAACGGCACAGTTGGATGAAATTGAGAATGCGAACATTCAAGAAGATGAATTGGATGCATTAAATGATCAGATTCACGAGGCAACCAGCTGGTATAAAAATTCAGAGGATCTTTCGTCTTGTCTATATGAAATTGATAAAGAAAATGGAGCGTTAGATTCTTTATATACTTTATATAAACAAGCTTCAAAATCACCCATCTTAAATGACTATGAAGAATCATTCAAAAATCTATATTATTCTTTACAAAGTGTGGATGAAGAATTGAAGCATATGCGTGATACACATTCTAATGATTCTTTAGATTTGGATAGTCTACAAAGTCGTCAATATTTGATCAAGAAATTATATCGTAAATATGGTGGTTCATATACGAGTTTAATGGAGTCTAAAAAGAGTATCACAGATAAGATCGATCGAATCATTCATCGGCAGGATGTGTTTGACAAATTGGAAAAAGAAAAAGAAGAATTGTTTACGGCGTATATGAAGTTGGCAAAAGCATTGTCATTGAAAAGAAAAGCGTGTTTTAAAGAACTCGAATCAAAAGTGATGGAACATTGTAAAGACTTGATGTTAGAAAATGCTCGTTTTATGATTTCTTGTATGGAAAAGAAACCTTCCAGCAATGGAATTGATGACATTGAATTTCTAGTTTCTATGAATCTAGGACAGGATTTTTCAAGTTTGAGTGCTTCTGCATCTGGAGGTGAACTTTCAAGATTGATGTTGGCATTAAAAGTGGTGTTCCAAGCAACGAACGGCATTGAAACCATCATCTTTGATGAAATTGACACGGGTGTGAGTGGTAAAGTTGCCTTAGCTATGGGTGCTAAGATGAAGGCTTTATCCAAAAATTACCAAGTTTTATGTATTACCCATTTGGCCAGTGTTGCCGTCTATGCCAATACGCATTATTTGGTCAATAAAAAGGCATCCGCAAGTGAAACCATCACAAGTGTACAAGAACTTGATCAAGACAAAACGATTCAAGAATTAGCTGTAATGACAAGTGGGAAAGCGAGTCAAAAAGCAAAAGAATCGATGCAAGATCTATGGGTGAAGATTCATGGCTAGAGTCATATTACATATTGATTTAAATGCCTTTTTTGCGAGTTGTGAAGAAATAAAGAATCCGGATTTAAAAGAGTTTCCGGTTGCGGTAGGTTCCACTTCAAAGCGAGGCGTGATTTCAACTGCAAACTATGAAGCCAGAAAATATGGTGTGCATAGTGCGATGCCTGTTTATGAGGCTTTGCGTCTATGTCCAGATTTAGTATTGATCCAAGGTGATTATGGTTATTATCGTTCCATGTCCGCTCAGTTTTTTGCGTATTTAAAAACATTTACCCATCAAATTGAACCGGCGAGTATAGATGAGTGTTACATGGATGTAACGGATATTATTAAGCGTTATAAAAGGCCTTTGGATCTTGTGTTTGAAATTCAAAATGGTGTTTATGAAAAGTGTCATTTGAATTGTTCGATTGGTGTTGCGCCCAATCGTTTTCTTGCGAAAATGGCGAGTGACATGCGTAAACCCAAAGGAATCACGGTTTTAAGAAAGTCAGAGCTTTCAACAAAACTATGGCCTTTAAAGATCCATGAAATGAATGGCATTGGTAAAAAAAGCGTGCCTATTTTAAATGAAATGGGTATTTATACAATTGGTGATTTTGCGGATGAAAAGAATGAACAAAAGATCATACATAGATTGGGTAAATCGTCTTATTCTTTGATTCAAAAGGCAAGAGGGAATTCGAGTGCGACTCTATGTTATTCAACTACACAAAAGAGTATTTCGATTTCTAGAACATATTCCAATGATCTATATTCAATTGATGAAGTGAATAGTTGTCTTGAGAATATCGTTCGAGAACTAACGCATAAGATGCAGCAAGAAAACCAAAAAGGAAAACTTGTTACGTTAACTTTACGAGATACAGCGTTTCATAATGTGTGTCACAGTATGAATCTAAGTCAGTATGCGAATACGTATCCTATGATTTTTGGGGCTTGCCGGCAATTGTTAGAAGAATATTTTGAACCCATTGGCTATCGCTATATAGGTGTACATATTGGGTCTTTAAAAGATGCCCAACAGATTGTAGAACAGATTGATTTATTTGAAGCTCCACAAGAAAATACGGATTTTATATTGAATCGTCTGAATGAAAAAATGGATAGTAAATGTTTTATAAAGGCGAGTGATTTATTGAAGAAGGAGGATGCCAGTTGAGTTTAACTTTAGATTATTTTATGGATGAAAACTTGAAGTTATATCAAGATAAAGAGCATTTTCGTTTTAATACAGATACAAAACTTTTAGCTAAATTTGTGCATTTAAAAAAACAGGAGCGTATTTTAGATATTGGTACCAATAATGCGGCTTTACTCGTTTATTTTGATCAGTTTAATGTCAAAGAACTTGTGGGTGTTGAAATATTAGAACAGACTAGTAAGGTTGCTCAAAAAAATGCGGATATGTTTATCAAGCATCCTGTAAAAATTGTCAATCAGCCAATACAAAAATATGAAGATGATTTGTTTGATGTGATTGTTTCCAATCCGCCATACTTTAAAATGGATGCCAATCAGGTTCCGGAACAATTGAATTTTCGTCATTTGGGGAGAATGGAAGAGAATTTGACATTGGAACAATTGGTCTTTCATGCGAATCGATTATTGAAGAGTTATGGGCGCTTTTATATGGTGCATCGTCCGAATCGTTTAAATGAGATCAATAAAGTTTTGTATGCGAATCACTTTAGTATTCGTAACTTGCAGTTCGCATATGATCATCGTGACAACCAAGTAAAATCGGTTTTGATTGAAGCCATAAAAGAGTCAAATTGTGACATGAAGGTATTAGAACCAATTTACATTTGATTTGTGTTATAATACATTTATGGAATTAAAAGACGCATTTGAGGATTATCGCTTATATTTGAATGTTCTACAAAGAAAATCAAAGAAAACGCAACAATCGTATCTTCATGATATTGAGGTGTATTTAAATTTCTTAGGTAAAAGAAATATTTTGTTGTGCGAAGACATTTCAGTTTTGGATATCGAAGACTTTTTGGATGTCTATGCCGAAGATCACATCGCCTCGAGTGTCAATCGTATGATTGCGAGTATTCATTCTTTTCATTTGCAGATATCGATTGCACATCCTGAAATCAAAGATGTGTCTTTATTAATTCATGGGATGAAATCATCTAAACATCTGCCTGTCTATTTATCGGTGGATGAGGTAAAAAAAGTTTTTTCATCTTTTCAAGACAATCAGATCGACCAATATAATAAAACGATATTAGTTGTATTATATTCTAGTGGTTTGCGTGTAAGTGAGCTTTGTGAGTTAAAATTGAATGATGTACATTTGGCGGAAGGTATCTTAAAGGTCAAAGGTAAAGGGGATAAGGAACGTGTGATTCCGATATCTTCGTATTGTATTTCACAGATGAAATATTATTTAGATTCCATTCGTAGTGTTTGGGATGTAAAGAATGTTTCGTATTTTTTTGTGAATCGTTTAGGTCGTCGTTGCACTCGGCAATATGTGCATTTAATGATCAAAAATAAAGTGAATGAATTAAATTTGAACTCTAAAATCTCAGCACATAGTTTCAGACATTCGTTTGCGACACATCTTTTAGATGGGGATGCGGATCTTAGAATCGTGCAGGAGTTGTTGGGACATTCAAACATTCAAACGACGCAGATCTATACACATATTCAAGATCAGCGTTTAACAAGTGTATATGATCGTTGTTTTCAAAAAATAGAAAAGCCAAAGGAGGAATAGTATATGTCATGTGAAGGTTGTCCTTCTCAAGGAAAATGTGGTAAGAACAGTGAAACATGTGGAATTCAATCGAATCCAGATAACCACATCAAAAATATTATCACTGTAATGTCTGGTAAAGGTGGTGTTGGCAAATCCACAGTTACAGTCATGTTAGCTAAGGCAATGGCTAAAAAAGGTTTAAAAGTAGGTATTATGGATGCGGATATTACAGGTCCTAGTATTCCTAGACTTTTAGCTTTGACAAACCAGCATGCATATGGAAATGAAAAGCAGCAATTGATTCCAATTGAATCCAAAGAAGGTATTAAAGTGATGTCTTTAAACTTCTTGGTACAATCCGAATCTGATCCAGTGATCTGGCGTGGTCCAGTTATTGGTGGGGTTGTTAAACAATTCTATACAGATGTTGTTTGGGGTGATTTGGATGTCTTATTGATTGATATGCCTCCTGGAACTGGAGATGTTGCCCTAACAATTATGCAGTCCATTCCAGTGCAGGGTGTTGTGATGGTATCTACGCCTCAGCCAATGGTAAGTATGATTGTAGAAAAAGCTTGTCACATGTGTGAGAAGATGGAAGTCAAAGTTCTTGGCATCATTGAAAATATGGCATATTTGGAATGTCCAAATTGTCATGAAAGAATTGAATTCTACAAGAAGGAAGATGTGGAAACATTATGCAATTCGACTTGTACAAAATTATATGGAACACTTCCAATGTTGGATTTAATTCGTGATATCAATGAATATGATGCATATTCTAAGGAACAACAAGAAAAAGTAGATGCGTATATAAGTGATATTGCGACTGAAGTCTTAGAAGATATTGCCTAATGGAGTATGTACTTCATCGTAAGTCCAATTGTAAAAAAATAAAAATACGTGTAGTCAAAGGAGTCGTTCAGGTGAGCGCTCCTTTCTATGTTTCTAAAAGGGAAATTGATGATTTTGTCAAAGAACAAGAAACTTGGATCCAAAATCAGTTAAGCAAGTATACTGTTTCAAAAGAAAATGATAAGATTCCTTTATTGGGCAACGAATATAGATTACATTATATTGATCAACGAAAGTGTTATGTTGAAGATTATGATTTATATTTGTATCCAGATACAAAGTTGATTCAACTATTTTTGAAGCAGAATGCCAAAAAGTATATTGATCTTCGTTTTGAATTCTTTTGCGAACAATTACACATACAGGATATTTCTTTACAATATGGCTTTTATAAAAGTAAGTGGGGCAGCTGTACACCAAGTAAACATAAGATTTGTTTCAATGTAAATCTTATATTTATGCCTTTAGAATTTGTGGATGCGATCATTCTTCATGAATTAGCGCATTTGTATCATTTGAACCATTCAAAAGAATTCTATGATTTACTATGCACTTGGATGCCAAATTATAAAGAGATCATGAAAAAAAATAAAAAGAATCCAATCCCAAATTTGTATTAAAAAAGAGCTCAAGTTGAGCTCTCATTTTTTATACGTTAATTGCGGCATGCATTCCTAATGCATCTTTTTCTTTAGCTAGAATTGGATCGATGAACTCTTTGAAGAATTCTTCTGTTTGTTGAACAGAACGTCCAACGAAGTTTTCTGGTTTCATGATGGAAAGAATTTTTTCTTTTGTCATGCCAAATTTTGGATCTTGTGCAATACGGTCAATTAAATCGTTTGGTTTACCTTCTTCTTTAACCACACGACCAGCTGCCATTGAGTGTTGACGAATCAATTCGTGTAATTCTTGGCGGTCTCCACCAGCTTTAACAGCGTCCATCATAATATTTTCTGTAGCCATGAATGGTAGTTCTTTTAATAAGTTAGCTTCTACAACTTTTGGATATACAACTAAACCATCGCTTACATTTAAGTAAAGATCTAACAATCCATCCGTAGCTAAGAAGGCTTCGGCAACCGAAATACGTTTGTTTGCGGAATCATCCAATGTTCTTTCAAACCATTGTGTACTTGCCGTAATTGCAGGGTTGATGGAATCGGCAATGATGTAATTAGCTAGTGCTGCCATTCTTTCAGAACGCATTGGGTTACGTTTGTAGGCCATTGCGCTTGAACCGATTTGTGATTTTTCAAATGGTTCTTCGATTTCTTTCATATGTTGTAATAAACGAATATCATTACTGAATTTGTGTGCACTTTGTGCAATTTGAACTAAAACTTGTAATACTTGTGTATCATATTTACGAGTATATGTTTGTCCGCTGACTGCGAAATATTGGTCGTAGCCTAATTTTTCACAGATCTTTTTATCTAAAGCTTTAACTTTGTCTGTATCTCCTTCAAACAATTCCATAAAGCTTGCCTGTGTACCTGTTGTACCTTTGCATCCTAATAATTTTTTATTGTCTAATAAATGCTGGATTTCAATGTAGTCCATATATAAGTCTTGTGCCCACAAGCTAGCTCTTTTACCTACAGTGGTTGGTTGGGCTGGTTGGAAGTGAGTAAACGCAAGACATGGCATGTCTTTGTATTTTAATGCGAATTCTTCTAATTTTTCTAATACATTGACGATTTTCTTTTGTACAAGCTCTAAAGCTTCGTGCATGATAATTAAATCTGTATTGTCACCAACGTAGCAGCTAGTAGCCCCTAAGTGAATGATTCCCTTAGCTTTTGGACATTGTACTCCATACGCATATACGTGTGACATAACATCATGACGTACTTCTTTTTCTCTGGCTTTTGCGACATCGTAGTTGATATCTAAAGCGTGTGCTTTTAATTCTTCGATTTGTTCTTCGGTAATGTCTAATCCAAGTTCTTTTTCTGACTCCGCAAGAGCAATCCAAAGTCTTCTCCATGTCGTAAATTTTTTGTCGTTTGAAAATAATGCCTGCATTTCCTTAGATGCATATCTCTGTGAAAGAGGAGATTGGTAATATTCGTTCATTTGTCCCACCTATTCTAGTTAGTTTTTTCCTAACATCAATATTATATGTGTTTCAATTTTTAAATTCAACTTCAATTGTTGTATAATAAAGGAGTATGGAAAAGGAGTAGTTATGAAAACTTTATCTATATTATCTACAAAGCTCAGTGCCTGGGGGCTACACCTAATTGGTAGGGGTGGATCGATGCCTGGGTCGATTGGCTGTAAAGTCGATGCGAATATATTATCGAAATTAAAATTTAATGGTCCTGTCATTTTAGTTACGGGTACAAATGGAAAAACGAGTACGGTCAATATGATTACAGACTTGTTTGAAAAGGCTGGATACAACGTGATTTCCAATCGTAAGGGAGATAATTTAAAGGCAGGTATTGTCACTACGTTGTTGACTCACGCAAAACTAAATGGTGAAATCAAAGCCAATGCGGTTGTATTAGAATGCGATGAATTGAATGTAAGACATATTCTTCCATTTATTCCGGTTACAGATTTTGTGGTCAATAATTTCTTTCGTGATCAATTAGATCGTGCTCGTGAAATGGAACAGTTGATCGATTCAATTGAAAAGGTATTGCCTTCATATAGGGGTCGATTGATTTTAAATGCGAATGATCCTAATGTCGTACGACTCAATTTAGTAGCGAAAAATGCTTCATTCTCTTATTTTGGAATGGATGAGAACAAGTATTCGGTTAAAACGACAAAAGAGGCAAGTGAAGGAAAATTTTGTCCTAAATGTGGGGCAAGACTTGAATACAGTTATTATCAATATTCACATATTGGTAAATACCATTGTTCAAAGTGTGATTTTCAAACGCCGGAAATGGACATTTGTTTAAAAAATATTGATTTGGATAAAGAAACATTTTCGAGTGATGGAGTAAATTATAAATCTCCATATGAAGGAATGTATTCTATGTACAATTGTGCCGTTGTATTGAATGTCGCAAAAAATTATGGTATCTCACAAGATTGTGTTAAGTCTGTATTTAGTCATGCGCCTCAGCCTGCGGGAAGAAATGAAACATTCACATCAACGGAACAGACATGTATTTTAAACTTGGTTAAAAATCCTACGGGTGCCAACGAAGTTATGAAGGTCATTGAAAAAGATGATTCGGATAAGACAATTGTGATCGTATTGAATGATCGTGAGCAGGATGGTACAGATGTGAGTTGGATCTATGATACTTTCTTTGAAAAGATTATGAAAGATAGCACAAAGGAAATTATTTGTACGGGTCTTCGTGCAAATGATATGGCTTTAAGAATCTATTATGGTGGCTATAAAGGTCCTTTAAGTGTTGTCGATACTTTGGACATTGCCGTAAAAGCCGCATTAGCTACAAAGCGTACGACATATGCGATTGCGACATATACGGCATTACTTCCTACGCGTAATGCGATCAAGAAGGAGATGGGTCTATGAAAGTAGTTTGGATGTATCATGATATTATGGATCTTTATGGGGATAAGGGAAATATGATGGTTCTAAAGAAGCGTTGTTTAGATCGTGGTATTCCTTTTGAACTCGATACTTGTGGTATTGGTGAAGAAAAAGATTTAAGTGAATATGATTTGATTTTCTTAGGTGGTGGTGCAGATAAGGAACAAATTAGTTTAATTCCAGATTTATTATCGCGTAAAGAAAATATAACGAAGGCCATAGATGAAAAGACCTTTGTGCTTTTGATTTGTGGTGGTTATCAATTGTTTGGTCAATATTATATTGCGGCCAACAATGAGAAGATTTCTGGTTTACAGTTCTATGATTATTATACGGATACGGGAAAAGCTGGTAGTCGTTGCATTGGAAATGTTGTGATTGATGCAAATTTAGATGGTTTAAAAACGCGTATCGTTGGTTTTGAAAATCATGGGGGTCAAACATTAAATGTAACGCATCCTTTAGGAAAAGTTGTGAAGGGTTGTGGTAACAGCTTTAATGCAGGTTATGAAGGATTCTATGATGGAAAGATTCTAGGTACCTATTTGCATGGTCCTTTACTTCCAAAAAATCCTGAGGTGGCTGATTTTGTGATTTCAAAAGCACTACAAAAAAGAAATCCGGATTTTAAATATAGTGATTTAAAGCCATTGGAAGATAAGTTTGAAAAGATGGCTCGTGAGGCTGTATTTAAGAAATTAGAGATATAAAAAAAGATGTCATAAGACATCTAAAAACATAGTACATAGGGGGTTTATTACATTTTTGACTCGAACGATAATGAAGTACTATGTTTTTTATCACTCACTCCTTTCATGGTTTTAGTATATAAGTTATATTGACATTATATATGTCAAATATATGAGGAATCGTATGAGAAAATTTATTATATCCATGTTCATTGTTCTATCGACATTGATCACGCCTATATTGGCTTATGAGATTGATGAGATACCTGAATATAATGGCAATCCTTATGTAGAGATACATGATAATGAGCCTGTATTCAGTTCGAAGGATATGAATACAAAGAGTTTTGAATCGTACTCGAATCTAGATTTTTTAGATCGGCCACAGGTTGCGTATGCGAACGTGTCGAAGGATCTAATGCCAACAAAAAAGCGAGAAAGTATTGGTTCTGTAAAGCCCACAGGGTGGCATACAGTACGTTATAAGGGAATTGATGGGAAGTATTTATATAATCGTTGTCATTTGATTGGATATCAATTAACGGGTGAGAATGCGAATCGGAAAAACTTAATGACGGGTACGCGCTATTTAAATGTAGAGGGTATGCTTCCGTTTGAAAATGAAGTATCTGACTACATAAAAAAGACAAATCATCATGTTTTATATCGGGTTACACCTATTTATGATGGTGATAATTTGATTGCGGATGGTGTACAGATTGAGGCGTATTCTGTAGAAGATAAAGGACAAGGTGTATCGTTTAATGTATTTTGTTATAACGTACAGCCAGGTATCACAATTGATTATAAAACGGGCGATTCAAGTCGCTCAAATGACAATATTATAAAGGAATATAAAGTTACAAAGGATACTTCTACTTATGTTTTAAATGTAAAAACACATAAGTTTCATATGCCTACTTGTGCAAGCATTCGTTTGATGAATGATGTAAATAAGTTGGAGTCAAGTGAGTCTAGAGATGTACTAATCGCTCAGGGGTATTTGCCTTGTAAAAACTGCAATCCATAGGAGAATAACATGAAAAAAATAGTATCTATGCTGTGTGTATGTGTTTTATCTTTATCTTTATTTGGTTGTTCTAAACCAGAAAATAATGTGGAATTAAAGAAGAATGTATCTTGTCAATTGTTGGATGTTTTAACCATCACAAATGATACAGATAATTCGACGTACTACTATTATTTGGCAAGTGTTGAAAATAAGGGTAAAAAGCCGTATGACACAAAGAATTTAATTTATACTGTAACAGATGACAATGAAAAAGATATTAGTGTCATTGATAAATATCAGTCTACGCCTTCTTATATCATCAATAAGGGACAAAATACGTATATTTATGGATATATTGGATTTCCAAACAATGATCAAAAAAACTTGGGTCTTTCTTTTAACAACAAGAAACAGTTCTTGCCTTTTAAAGCCTTTGATGTTCGTAAGGCCAGTGATAAAAATGTAAAGGATTCAAAGGATGCAAAATATACTTTCTTTGAGGATGATACACTTCAGATTGGTGTAGATGCATCTAAGGCAAGTTTTGTATATGAAAATGGGAAAACAGTATTAAAAAATATTAAGATTACTTATAAGAATAAAACGGATTCTCGTATCATTGTTCCATATTTAACGCCGAGTGCTACTTTAGAAGGTGTCGATCTTAGTAACAAGTATGATTTCGCAAATATGGATGAAATCAGAAGTCATGATTTTACAACGAATGGTATGGCGCCTAAAACACAAAGTTTTAAAGCGGATGTAACTGGGTATGTATTGTATTTCTTGGATAAAAAACAAACTGTAAATACAGAAATTGAATTCCATTTTGAAAAGGCAGCTCCTGATTTTACGGATAAGAGTACGAAGCCTTTTGTGGTTCATATGAATTCGAAAGCATTTGGAAAATCAAACACATTTAAGATTGGACTTGAATAAGTCCTTTTCTTTTTGGTTCACATTGTTTATAATTTTTTTGGTGATGTATATGTTAGAAGAAAAAGGATTAGTTCTTGAAGGCGGAGGCTTTCGAGGTATGTATACGAGTGGTGTAATCGATGTATTTATGGAAAATCACATTGATTTTAACCAGGTTGTTGGAGTTTCTGCAGGTGCTGCCTTTGGCTGCAACATCAAATCTAAACAGATTGGAAGAGCTTTGCGCTACAACAAGCGTTTTTGTAGAGATCCAAGATATTCAGGATTAAGGAGTTTTATTAAAACGGGAGATCTTTATAATAAAGAGTTTGCGTATGGGGTCGTGCCTACGATATTGGATCCGTTTGATACAAAGGTATTTAAAGAGAATCCATTACGTTTTACCGTTGTATGTACAGATATTCGTACGGGAAAACCTGTATATCATGAAATTAAAAATGGAGATGCTCTAGATATTGAGTGGATTCGTGCATCGTCATCGATTCCTATTGTTTCAAAGCCTGTTAAATTAGATGGATATGAATTATTAGATGGTGGTGTCTCAGATTCGATTCCAGTGGATTGGATGTTGGAAAGAACAAAGAAGACAGTTGTAGTTTTGACAAGAGATCATACCTATCGAAAAAAGCCAATGAAATATATAAATCTTATAAAAAAGGTGTTTAAGGAATATCCAAATCTACAACACGATTTAGAAAATAGACATATTGTATATAATCAAACATTAGATACAATCGATAAGCTTGAAAGGGAAGGACAGATATTTGTGATTCGACCCTCAAAACCAATTGCGTGTGCGATGATTGAAAAGGATCCAAATCATCTACAAGAAATTTATGACATAGGTAGACGTGATGCGTTGAATAGTTTAGAAGAATTAAAGAAATATTTGTGAAGTGTTTCACATATTAATTTGTGATATACTAATAAAAATATTTTAGGAGTGATACATATGAATTTCTTTAAAAAACCAGGACGCATTCTATTATTAATCATGATTGTATTAGCTGTAGTTTGTCCGTATCGTGTTCATATGTATAAAACGAAGATTGAAGAAATTAAATCTGGCAAACTAAAAATCAATGATATGCAGTATGTTGCTGATGATCTACATCCGTATTCAGCTTATTTAATGACTGTCCCATACATTATTATAGAAGTCGCATTAGGATCTTTATATTATGTTAGAACACGTGATTAGTAGACTCTGTGATTTGCCGTGAAAATCAAAAAGATGGACAACTGTACGTCTCGATTCAAATCAGAAGATGCGATATTATGGAATTTAATAAGACTCTATGATTTATCGTGAACATCAAAAAACGTACAACTAAATGTATTAGTTCAAGTAATAATGATATAAAACTTGTAATGATGGTTTCCATTTTAATATCAACATGTTTTTGAATTTCTAAATATCTAAAAATATAAAAATAAGCAGACTTATTTAAAAATCTGCTCTATTTTCAATTCTATAAATATAACATAAGATATATTATGCGAAGTAAATCTAAAATATATCTCGAATTTTGAATTTTTTCTTTTGAAACAGACAAACTAATAAGTTCTTATAAAAACTAATAAGTTCTTATAAGAAACTTTCGGAGTTAATCTTAACCAAAGTAATAAGTTCTTATACGAATATTACTTGTATATTTTAAGAAAAGTATAAAGTTCTTATTAAGTAATATCTTGTATATGTATAGTCTTTTATAAGTATATTTATCTTCTTAATAAGTATATCTTATATAATTAGACATAGGTTAATTTATTCAACTTGACATAGTTTGTATTATATAAGTTTATATAGTATTAATTCTTATAGAAAAGTAATACAGTTCTATGCAATCAAACTAAAAGGTTCTTATAGAAAAGTATTGTGTATTCCCTATGCCAAAGTAAAAGGTTCTTATGCCTTGGTGAGCATAAAAAAAACAAAGAAACACAAAGTCTCTTTGTTAGTTATCATCTGTAATGTAATCACAGATGTTCTTCGATGCAGGAGTTCTTCTTGTAGCCTTTCTCTTTGGCTTTACAGGCTCCTCATTTAGAATGGCAATCACCTGTTTAGCTACTTCATGTGGTTTCAGGCGATGATTGACATCTTCTTCTAAAACCATTCGAGTTGCTCTGCCGATTGAGTCAGAGTCAAACTCTACATAGATTTCACGAACCAAGTCGATGACTTTTGTCATCATCTTGCTCTCATAAACCATGTTGCTGATGTTGGATTCAGGCATTTGATATTTGTTCTTCTCTTTCTCAGCAATCGTAAGAATACGTTCATCTTCAAGTTCTTCAGTTCTTGCTTGATTTACAATGTCGATAGCGCCTTTCAACTGTTTGAAATGCTTGTTGTTAACACGTACAATGAACTTCTTGTCGATGGTCTCAATCTTTCCTTTAGACTTGCTGTCAATGTATTCCAGCATGATCCATTTGTACAACCAAATCAGCATGTTAATGATACCTCCTGAGCACTCATACAAAGTGTCTGAAAGTTCTTTGGACCATTGAATCGGTGTATCCAGCCATTGCCAAGTCAAAAGCATATTCACCAGCATGTTGAAATAATCCTTGTCTGTCGTGTATGCAGAAGCGTCAATGAAGTCACCTGCTCTACGTGCATTTCTCAGCATCGTAAACAGCTTCTTATAGGCTTCGTCTGTTCCAACTACACTCAAGGCAACCTTTGTCTTATTGACGATACCTAAAAGTCCTTCGTAGCTGTTTTCTCTATTGGTGTTGAAGTCGATAAGCTGGATTTCATCTAAAACGATGGTTCCAACCGAGAACATTTCGATAAGCTGGCAGACTTTCAATTGCTTGTCTGCAAGGCTTTTGCACTTCTTGTTAATCATGACTTCATAGATAGGTTCGGGATTACCTAAAGCATTATCAATGGCTTCTCCAATCTGTCTATACAAGGTTGAAAAGTTGCTGTTTGGCATACAACTTACGACCAGATATGTAATCTGTGGAATCGAAGTTCCAGAATCTGGATGGTGCATGATTACCTGTGGGATGTTATCGAACAACTGCTTCAGCGAAGATGATTTGCCGCATCCTGAATAACCTAGCAAGGCGAACCCAGATGGAGCACTATCTTCGATTTTGCCCTTCATTTTGATGAGCTTCTTATCAGTTGACTCGCCAATAGCATTTGTGTCCCAGACATAGGATTTGCGAAGCATATAGGAGCTAACGATTACATCATAGTTGATGAATTCCAACTGCTTTTGGAACGATAAAGGCAGTCTTAGATTTTTCAAGCTAACTACAGTTGCTTTTTGCTCGTTCACAGACATCTTGCTCAAATCGTCAGCATCCAAACTTGGAATAGGTACTGTATATGCGTTCAAAAGATTGTTTCCATCTCTTGGTCTTGGAAGTGCTTCAATGAACGGGTTGTTGTTGAAGTCCCTATTGGATGATTTTACATATTTAGCATCAACAGGACCTACACGAGTACATTCTTCATGGGTGTATTGATTTTGGTCTTTCTCTACATTTGAGTAGTAGTAGACCCAGTTCAGTTCTCTCATAACTGTACCTCCTACATTTTCTGTTTAATCTTTTGAAGGGCTTCTTCAAAGGTCATACTTCCAGTTTCTTCATTTGATTCAGGCTCTGACAAGGCTTCGGGTTCTGGTTCTGCATTTTCCAAAGGAATCAAAGATGGTGCATCATCTGTGTTCAAACGTTCTCCAATCGAATTTGCCTCTAATACAAGGATGCTTTCTTCTTTACGGTTACGGCGTATATTTTTGGTCTTGTCATCATTTGGTGCCGTCTGATTTGCAACTCTTACGGCATCATCCAAGGTTGCCTGCATTCCCATCCGTCTTGCACAGCGAATCTCTTGGTCTTCCTGAGCTTTCTCCATTACAAGCTCTTTTTTCTTTGTCTTGTATTCTTCGTAGTTGCGAAGTGACATACCGTTGAACTCATAGTTTCCTGCTCGATTCTCATTCAAGGTTGCTTTTACAAGGCGATTGTCTGCAATGTACCATAAAGAACCTACATTTCTTTCATCAAGACGACATTTCAAAGGCACCGAGCTTCTTCTCGTCATGGTGATTTGTTCTGCAAGCCAAGGATCATTTGCAATGTAATACAAACCATTCCATTCAATACCTTTACGGGTTATACGAGCACGTACTTCTTTACGAATTGAATACTCAAACTGGTCAAGGTTGACAATTGGTCTTGGAGCACCATATTTAGCACAACCATAGTCCCATAACTCTAATGGAATGGGATGTACTGACTTTTCTAACATATCCTTTGTCATTGGATACTGGCTCATTGTCATCATGTTGTGAGCAATTGTCTGGTTGATTACGAATACCCAGATATCATCCAATGTAAGGACCGCATGCCTATGGTGGTTCGAATCATACCGTTGGGTAATCAAACCTCTGCCTTCAAGCAAATCATTCTGTACCGAATGATACTGATGGAAGAGCTGTTCTACCTGTCCTTTCAGTGACCCCATAGCTGGTGGGACTAACTCAAGAGTAATGTTCAACTCGTTGCAGATACGTTTGACCTCTTTGGAACGATATTCAGAACCACGGTCACTGCGAAGTCGGTTTGGCAAAACATTGATGTCCCATAAGCCATCTTTTAGTTCCAAGCCATAACGTCTGCAAAGCTGTTTATTGTCCTCACCAAGGTTCAAAAGACAGTTTGTGAAGCCAAGTACTGAGTTGTTCTCCAAAGAAACAGATACTGCCACAATCATTCGTGAATAAACATCAACCATAGCATGCACGATTGGACGTCCAATCACCTTTGTCGGATCAACTTCGCTGACAAGGGATACATCCATTTCAACTTCATCCATTTCGAACAAATCTCCAGGTCCATGCACATTAAGAAGATTATCTGAAACAAGCATACGTTCATTGTTTCTATATTCACGTCTGGATGTTTTGCATACACGGCGTGCTTTAGCTGATGTATGAGTGACAATATAGTTCTCCATTTGACTTTCAGTTGGACGCTGGTCGATTGGTAATAGCTTATTCTGAACTACAACGCCATCACTAGTCTGTGTTTCTACACGAGCTGTGAAATACTTTGTAAGCATCCAGTCATAAGTCGTTGTATAAGACTTTTCTCTGCCAGATAAATAGTGTTTACAGCAGTCATCAAAGATTTCACGCAGTTCATCTGTTAAGGGAATACCCTGTTCAAACATAGGTGGACGGCCTGTTTTTGTGGAATAATGTAGACCACTCTTGCTCTTCTTTCCTGTTTGAGATAATAAGGAGAATGGGTCTAAACCACTCATCAAGTATCTTTTAACAATAAGAAACACGCTTTTTGGTGAAATACCGTATTTATTGCTTAACTCTTTAAGACATGGTTTAGGCTTCTTGGTTTCTAAGTAAAAGTAGCACGGTCCGTAGATATCTCCGACTGTTTCAACAATATCTTTGTTACGTAGATAGGTTTCTTTTGATTTTTCCGATAAAGCATCAAAGTCAAACACTTTGTCATGTTTAGATTCACGAATTGCAATTTCTTTCTTAGCAATGAAATATTGGACTGTCTCAAGATGCCATTCGTTAAGTTCGATTTTTCCTTTGGAATCATTGATGAGAATCGTTACTAAGTAATCTTTATTCATGTAGATTACTCTATGATTAATATTTAGTTCCATATCATGAAGAATGGAACCTACTTTCAGGTTTAATGTTGTGAGCATTCTAAGCTGCCTCCTTTCACTTCGGGTAATACATCCCTGTAAATCTCAAGTAAATACTGGAAATCAAGCGGTTCTGATTCCATATCAACTTGGATTTTTTTTGTTGCAATATAATGTTTCAGCATGGACATTTCATCAAATACACTGGATAAATCGTAGAACATACATACCATACGTATATTCTCTGCTAAAACAATATTCATTTCATCCTTGTAGACGATTTCAAACGGTACATGTCTGAATTTTTCCCAGTAGACCTTTTCGACAGCGAGCTTTTCCTTGGCACGCTTTTTTTTCAACACATTTCTTGATGGTTTCACACTGAACACTTTTTCTTTGCCATCCTTGTATGTAACGTAGAAATCGGATGTCATATACGTATGACGGTTTCGTGGATGTTTCACGTTATAGTCGTCACAGATTTCCAATGTCGTTTCAAGGTCTAAAGGATACTGTTCACGAATATCCTCAATTTCATCATTCCATCTCAGGATATGCCAGTAATAGGCTTCTCCCTGTGAGAGAAGCTCAACAGTGCGTCCTGTTTTCCAGTCCTTTGGGTTAGAGCAAGTCCCAACACTGCTGATTTCTCTTGTCTGGATCCACGGAAGGTAGGAGGCTCCAGAGCCTTTACCCCTACCCTCGTTTATTTTTGTGTCGTTTTTTATTGACAGCACGGCGGATTCTCTTTCTAGTGTTCTTTCTATAACGTCTTGCTCTACGACGTTGTTCATTGCGAACAGTCATCAAAAACATTCCATTTGAAACTTTTCTACGTCGATAACCAATCATATGTACTGGATCAATCTTGGAAAAGAACGAAATATAACGTGGATAATCATCGAATAAAAGCTGAAGAAGTACACGCTGTTCTCTAAAGGTAAAGTAGTCTACACTTTTGGTGTGAATCATCTGTACCACCTTCATTGGCAGTTCTTCTTCATCTCCTTTACATCTAAAGGCTTCAACTACTTCGTTGTCTGTCAGATGCTTGTCACGCATAAGTACTTCAAGCTGGTATCTTACGATTTTGTAGAAGATAGAGCCCTTTGAATAGCAAGTTGAAAACATCTTGAATTCAGTATCTCTGTCATATGAGCCTTTGATTGGGATGAATTCCATTCGGTTCATATCCTGAATAAAACGCTGGTCAGGCTGTACATATTCCAAAATACATTTGTGCTTCCAGCATGTAAAAGAACCTGGATACTGGTGTTGAAAGTGATAGACAATGTGTCCAAATCGAGTCATATCTTCTTTCATACATTCTGGACATACGCATAGATGTTCATCATTGTGATACGGAATGATATCGTACTGGTCTTTAACATCCTGCTTGTAGATTGAAAGTATACTTTTTGACCAAGTATTGTCTGAAATCAATCCAAGCACTTTCGGGAAATAGTCCAGATGACGAACGACTTTCTTTCCATCAATAATACGGTAACTTCTAAGCATATCATTGACGTCTATAAAGCCATTTGCAAGAGCTAGTCGATTCATCCAGCTAACAGGAAGTTCATCAACATCGGGTAAAAATTCTACAGGTAACATATCTTATTCCTCCTTTGTTACTTCTCAGAGACTTTCTCATCCCTGATCACATCTTCATAATAAATCAAGAATAAGAAATTAACCGTATTGCAAAAATCAGTGTTTTTGTATGTACAAGGCTTCTGAAAACTGTTATCATATAGTTGTAAATAGGAAGATGAAGGAACAAATATGCAGATCAAGATTAAAGCTTTGGCCGATATTGAGTTTCTTAGCGCCAAAGTAGACAAAAAACATAATATTATTCACGTACAGGCTAAAAATCTTCTGGACTCTACTGGAAAAGACTGTGATACTGATGGATGTACAGGCAAATATATAGCTCATGGATTTGTTGAAACTGTTTATGAGGATTTGAACATTGATGGCTATCGAGTATTTATCCACTTAACAACAAGACGTGCCTTCTGCCCTAAGTGTAATAATGTTGTAAATAGCAAGCCTGCATGTCTTACAAGAGACTTTGTTCCAGACGAGAATGAAGAAAGCTGGTCTGGAAACCATAGAACAACAAATAGATTCCTTGACTGGATTGAGTATCTGGTTTTCAAATATGGAGTTGATGTAGCCAGTGAAATGACAGGAGTCAAACCTAGAAGGCTGTATTACATTCGTCAGGCTTATCGTGACAGAAATACGGATATGCACATGGGCGAACGCTCATTAGTAATTGCCAAGTCTAGACACAATAGCAAGAATTTTTATCTCGTCATTGATACGATGTATGATTCAGAACTTCTTAACTACTTCAATTCACCTAAACTGGCTTTAAATTATGTGCTTGCTCTGAAACGGAACAACCCTGCAATTCATAAGGTAACTGTACCTGCCGATTTTAAATACGTGGATGTATTAGCTCGCGTATTTGGTCAAGATAATGTGAAGTATGATTTCCGTTCCTTGCAGTCAATGATTACTACAGGCTGTTTCAATGCATACAGAGAGCAAAGAAATTCGGATGATGAATCATCTATAGAAACCGAAGAGCATCTTTTCAGAACCCCAAGAACTCAGCTGACACATGATGAGCAGATTCAGCTTGATAATCTTCTTAGAACATCCCCTGTTTTCCATGATTACTATTATTTACAGCGTGATTACTGGTATTCACTGGATGAAAAGGTTGTTTTAAAGGCTAGAATCAAGAATGCTGACGTTATTGATGAAATCATGAAAGATAAGAATCGCATCAGTAAGCATGATAAAGACAAATCAATTGATGATATTGCGTATGAGCTTGGATGCAATCTGGATTTGAACGAACGTAAAGAATATATTCTATATAAGATGAACAAATCTTGCAAAAAGTATGAAGAACATCAATATGATGAAGCAGTTGAAGTTGATGTAGATCAGGAGGATGCTTATGAATAAATTTAATCTTGGTGATATTGTCTATTTCATAGCTAACGGATATCATATAAGAGAAGCTACTATAATTAGGACAGGCTCAGGGTTCTGCACCATAAAGTTCAATGATAATGAAACTCCAGCAGGAACGAGAGTCAGAGAATCCAAGTTATTCCAAACTAAGCAGGAAGCTGAAGTTGTAGTTGAAAAAACACATAACACACTGTTATACTAGGCTTTGTTGGATGAGCCATAAATCATAACCTTCCTAATCATCCAACACTTCTAATTCCTAGAGCTGGCATTCAACCCTTTCTGCCAGCTCCTTTTTTGTGCTTTCTCAATTAGAAATCAAGCAAGCACAAAAAAAAGGAGACACTCTAAGTGAATATCTCCAGATTCAATTTCTATATGATTCTAATTTTCACATTTTAATTCCTTAATCCCATACTCGTGAATTATATTCTCAGGAGCATTAGAATCAGCAGGATATAGTATTCCAGAAGCCGCATACTCATATTGTTCTAGTTGCAGTACTGCTGGGTCAAATGGTTTAACATCTACGTTGTATTCAGTGTAAATATTGTCTTCATCTGCAATCAAATCTGCTTTTATACATTCATCAATTTCGTCAGCGGCATCATCTATTGTTTCTCCGTATGCAACACCAATTAATTCATGTTGGCTCACATTTTCTTCTAAATGTTTTAAAGATCTAAAAATCTCATATCTGTTCATGTATCTTTTCCTCTTATTTTCTTATTCATGAGTATAGCACCACACCTGTTTTCAGACAAGAATTAGGGCTAGCTCTTATTTTGGTAAAAATCTCAACGTATTTCGGACAAAACTTCGAGCGATACGGATATTTTTTCGACTCTACCTTTATTTAAGACCAACTATAAGCACATATTTCATCAAAATATGGCCTTTCTTCCAACTTAAAGACATTACTTTTTACATTTGCATCGAAATTTTGTCAGTATTAGGTACTCTTATGCCAGCATAAGCATTAAAAACAATCATATGATGACAAAACGCTATATATCAAAGCTACAATTTGCTACACGTTATGTTATAATAGACGTAGATATGAAATCCTTTACATGCCTTTATAGATTAAGTTTGGGTATTGTTGGAGTTAGATTTAATAGATTGGAGGAATATTGTGGAAGCTAATTTGATTGACTTGAATCATTATGCGGTAAAAGCAACGCTTAAAATACTACTTCAAGACAAGACAACAAAAAAGAATATTATTTGGGCAACTACCAGTTATGCTGACAAAGGTCCTGAATATCAGGATACAAAACAGATTCAGGTTGGAACTTTAATTGGACTTAATCCGATAGAACTTCAGCCTCGTATATTGAAGTCTTTAGAAGAACAGCAATCTCGTACTAGATCTAAGGCCGAGGTGCCGACGCCATCTTGGATCGTAAATGAAATGAATAATTACTTGGATGAAGATTGGTTTGGTAAAAAAGATGTATTTAATGTAGCAAACGGAGAATCTTGGATTACAAACGAAGCACCTATTCAGTTCGATGATAAAGACTGGAAAGACTATGTTAAGTCTACTCGATTAGAAATCACTTGCGGTGAAGCTCCTTATTTAGTATCAAGATATGATGCATCATCTGGTCAAATTATAGAGCCCCCTAAACATCGTATTGGGTTGCTAGACCGAAAGTTAAGAGTTATTAATGAGAATGTTAATAACCGAAAAGAGTGGTTTAAATGGGTTAAACGTGCTTATGAAAGTATTTATGGATATGAATTTCAAGGTGACAACCTTTTAATTGCTCGTATAAATCTATTAATGACCTTTGTGGATAATGTTGAGTTTAAATGGGGTGAAAAACCAACTGATAAAGAGTTAGACTCAATTGCTAAAATTATTGTTTGGAATCTATTTCAAATGGATGGTTTAACTGATACGGTTCCATTAGGAGTTCCTCAACCAGAATTTGAACAACCTAGTTTATTTGATTTTTTTGAAGAAACAAGTAAAGAAGAAAAAATTGTTTCACCAAAATGTAAGATTAAGGATTGGAAAAGTAATAAACCAGTCTTATTCAGTGATGTAAAGAAAGAGAGATAATACGTATGAAATTTGATTATTGCATCGGCAACCCCCCATTTCAAAGTGACAGCAAAAAACTTTTATATCCGGATTTTTACTTAAGCGCAAGAAAATGCAGTAAATTTGTAGATTTGATTTTCCCTACAGGATGGCAAGACCCTAAAAACAATAACGGATTAGAAAAATTAAATAAAGAAGATGTTAAACAAGATAAACAAATCATCTATATTAAAAATGTACACAATGCATTTCCAGGTGTAAAAGGTGCAGAGTGGACAAATATTATCTTATGGCAAGAAGGCTATGATAATGGATATAATGGTTTACAAAAAATATTTAAAGATTTGCATTCTAATTACGAAATCAAAAAATTAATAACAGATAAATCTGAAATCATAAAGCCAAAGGAGATAATAGAATTATCTAATCTCATAACAAGCAGAGAAGACTTTTCTTCAATAAAAAATATAACAACTGCCAGAAAACCATATGGATTGGCTACTGACGCATTTGTGAAATATGAAAAATATGGTCTTCCTAAAATGCAAACTGAAAAGTTATTGCCCACGGATATTACAATATATAAGTCGATTAAAGAAAAGGTATATGTGCCTGAAAATTATCCGTTTCCAAAATTAAGCAGTAATTTTAATAAATATAAAGTTTTAGTTCCAGATGCTTGGGGAAATTTGTCAAAAGCAGGTTTAGGAGGAGCCTATGCAGATATTATAATTGCATTTCCTAAGGAGGCAACATTAGGGACTTTTATTGAATCTGGTGGGTTTGATGACTATAACACAGCAAAAAAACACGCTAAATATTTAATGTCTCGTTTTTATAGAGCAGCATTATATGTAAATAAACATTCTATTATAAATTCTACCGCATATGGTTCTGTACCAGTGCAAAATTACACTGAAGATTGGTGGAATAGTACAATAGATGAAATTGATGAACACTTATTTGAAAAATATAATCTTCCAGAACATTTAAGACAATATATTAGAGATAATATTCAAAGAAAAAGTGAAAGCAATATTGTAAATTTTAATGAGGAATTATAACATGGCTAGACTTAATGATATTGAAATTAAAGCATCTAAAAACGTTGTTCCCAAAATATACGCTTATACAACTCCAGAAGTAAGAAAACACGATGGATGGTTAAAGATTGGATATACGGAACAAGATGATGTTTTAGATCGAATCAAACAGCAGTGCAATACCATTGATGTTGAGGGTAAATATGAATGGTCTGGTAATGCTACATTCGAGAATTCAAACGATACATTCACTGATAAAATGCTTCATGCCTACCTCGTAAAACAAGGCTATGAAAAGATTCCAAATAAGGAATGGATTAAGATTGGTGTTACTGAGGGTAAATTGAAATTCTACGAGTTCAGAGAAAATCGTGGAATCCTGAGCCAAGGAAGTGGCGTAATTTCCTACGACTTGAGACCTGAACAGAAAGCTGCTGTGGAATATACAAGCAATTACTTTTCAAAACACCCTGAATGTGAATTTCTTTGGAACTGTAAGCCTCGTTTTGGTAAAACTCTGGCTACATATGATCTTTGTAAAACAGTAAAAGCTAAAAAAGTACTTATCGTAACAAACAGACCTTCAACAGCTACCTCTTGGTATGCTGACTATGAAAAGTTCTTAGGAACAGAGTCTGGCTATCGTTTTGTAAGTACTGACCAGAACATCAAAGACAAGCCTCTTGTCCTTTCTAGAGATGAATACGAGTCTTTTAATAAAAACAATCCAACAAAACAGGCAAATTTGATTGAATTTATGAGTCTTCAGGACATGAAAGGGTCTGTATACTTTGGAGGAACGTTTGATAAATTAGAAGCAGAACGACGTGAACATTGGGACTTGCTGGTTATTGATGAAGCCCATGAAGGTGTTGACACTTATAAAACAGATAGAGCTTTTGATAATATTCGTAGGGATTATACCCTTCACCTTACAGGAACACCTTTCAAACAGATTGCAGGCAACAAGTTTGCAAATGATGCCATCTTTAACTGGACATATGCTGATGAACAAAACGCAAAAGAAAGCTGGAATGAGGAGTCTGCAAACCCTTATTTTGACCTTCCAAAACTAACTATGTTCACCTATCAGATGTCGGATATCGTCCGAGAAAAGGTTTCAAAAGGTATGGATCTAGATGATACAACAGCTGACTTTGCTTTTGATTTAAATGAATTCTTTGTAACGAATGAAAGCGGACGCTTTATTCATGATGATGCAGTTAACAAGTTCTTAGATGCTCTGGCTACACAGGAGAAATTCCCTTTCTCTACACCTGAGCTTCGTAACGAATTGAAACATACATTCTGGGTGTTGAATCGTGTCAACAGTGCTGTAGCTTTGGCTAAAAAGCTTAAAGCTCACCCTGTTTTCAAAGACTATGAAATCGTCTCTGTGGCTGGTGATGGACGTATTGATGAAGATGATGATACTAAGAATAAGAAAGCATATGCTAAAGTTATCGACGCTATTCATAAGCACGATAAAACCATTACATTGTCTGTTGGTCAATTGACTACAGGTGTAACGGTTCCTGAATGGACGGCTGTACTGATGTTGAGTAATATTTCAACTCCATCATTGTATATGCAGGCGGCGTTTAGAGCTCAGAACCCTTGTCTTTTCAAGAATGGCTCTGAATATAAAAGAAAAGAAAACTCCTATATCTTTGACTTTGACCCAGCAAGAACGCTAGATATCTATGAGCAGTTTGCAAACAATCTAAAGCTTTCAACTGTGGATGGTCGTGGAACTAAAAAAGAACACGAAGACAACATCAAAGAACTTCTTAACTTCTTCCCTGTTTATGGCGAAGATAAAGAAGGTAAAATGATTGAACTGGATGCTAAACTGGTTCTAAAGATTCCTCGTAAGATTCGTTCTACTGAAGTTGTAAGACGAGGCTTTATGAGTAACTTCCTGTTCAAAGACATTGGAACTGTATTCTCAGCACCAAAGGCTGTTCTGGACATTTTGAATCAGTTCACACCTGCTGAAGATTCAAAGTCTCGCAAAAAAGACGAAAATCCTATGGATGATATTGATGATGTTACTCTGAATGAGGATGGCGAGGTTGAAATCGCTCAGGAAATCGTAATTGGACAGGCTAAAGACATCTTTGGTTCAAAGATTTATGAATCAAAACCTGTTGAACAGGTACAGACTATCTTGGAAAATACGGTAAAGAAAGAAGAAACAGATGAAATCATCAACAAAGTCGATAAGATGTCTGAAACTCTAAACAAATCCGTAGAAGAATACGTAATTGCTCCTATGATTACAAAGACTGAGGAAGCTTTGAATCAGACAATGAGAAAGTCCGAAAAGAATGAAATTGAAAACGCTCTAAAGAAGAAAGCGAATGATATCATTGTTTCTAAGGTTGAAGATTATAAACAGAACTCAAGACTGATTGATATTAATATGAACAAGGATTTAGAAAAAGCTAAATCTGTTGAAGAAAAAGAAACAATTCGTGATACATACAAGACAATCAAAGAAGAAGCTGTACAAAACATGCAAAAGGCTATCAGTGATGATTTGGCTTCATTTGTACAAAATGCTGCTGAAGAATCCGTCAAGAAAGTTAACGAATCCATTCAAAACGAGAAAAAACGTAAGATTGAAGACGATGTACGTGACCATTTACGTGGATTTACTCGTACTATCCCTTCCTTCCTGATGGCTTATGGAGATATGGATGTAACTCTTGAAACATTCGATACAATCATTCCAGACAACGTCTTTAAAGAAGTAACGAGTATCACATTAGATGAATTCCGTTTTCTTCGTGACGGTGGTGACTACACGGATGAAGACGGCAACACAAAGCATTTCAACGGAAATATCTTTGATGCAATGGTGTTTAACGATTCTATTACGGAGTTTGTCGAATTGAAGGATAAGTTAGCTGATTACTTTGACGAATCTATTCCAGAAGATATCTTTGACTACATCCCACCTCAGAAGACGAACCAAATCTTTACTCCAAAGAAAATCGTTAAACAGATGGTGGATTTGCTTGAACAGGAAAACTCTGGATGTTTCGATGATCCTGACAAGACTTTTATTGACCTGTATATGAAGTCTGGATTGTATGTTACTGAGATTGTTAAGAAGCTTTACAACAGCCCTAAACTGATTGAGCTGTATCCTGATTCAGAAGCTCGTTTAAAGCATATCTTTGCTAAGCAGGTGTATGGATTAGCTCCAACTGAGATTATTTACCAGATTGTTTTAAGTTTTGTTTTTGGGTTTGACCATAAACACAGCATCATTAAAGAACATAATCTAAGGTATTTGGATGCATTGCCATATGTTGAAGCTGGCACTCTAAGCGAAAAGCTAGATGAATTATTCGGAGGTAACAATAATGCCTAAACCAAAGAAAGACTGGAAAGCTCTAAACATTAAAATTCAGAGCGAAGTATATGAACAACTTGAAAAGTACTGTGAAGACACTGGTCAAAGCAAGACCGTAGCTGTTGAGCGTATATTAAGTAAAGCCTTCAAAGAACACGAAAAGACGGAATAAATACACTGGACTGCCTAAACTGCAGTCCTTTTATAATGCTTGCTCGTTATGAATAAAGTTGCATAAAATGAAATTGTATTTTATACCATACGCCATCATAGATGTCAACAGTAAATTACGTGTGTCTTCGGTATTCTTTATATATTTTCCCTATAAAATGATATAATATTTACACAAGTGAGTATTATTTAAGTGAGGAGGATTATATCTTGTTATCTGTTACGAAAAGAATTTCAAATGTTCAACAACCAAAATCAGGCTATATTCCACCTAAAGCCTTAACTGCAGAAGTGTATTATGATGATATGAAAATCAATAGAATTAACCCAGCACATAAAGCTATACAAGGCATGGCAGTAGATTATTTAACTAGATATGTAAATGGAACTCCGAAGCACATTGCGTTCAAAATTTCTTTGATGGGTGCAAAAAATGTTGATGAACTCGACAATGCAAAAAGATTGCTAAATCAAATAAATGGTTTAGATAGCACTTCTATTTGTGCTGCCTGTCAGTTAGTTGGTTATGATGTAGCATATCGACGTGGTCCAAGATTTTTTTCTCCCGTTGAAACAATTATACCCAGCAATAAAATGATAGCTAATATAATCGTTCTGGTTAAGCGTAGTATTACCTTCTTAAAAAAGAATGGACCGGTCGTTTTAGATGGTTTCACTTTTGAAGGAGGATATAACGGAATTATAAGTAGTGGCGACGGTGATTATTTAACAGCCGATACGCTTTGGGATTTTAAGGTTTCTAAATCAAAACCAGAAAAAAACCAAACGTTACAAATTCTGATTTATTATATATTAGGGATTCATTCCATACATCAAGAATTTCAGCATATAAAGAAACTTGGTCTATTTAATCCAGAATCAAATATAGCTTACACTATATCCTTGTCTGATATTTCAGACAATGTTTTTCAATCTGTTAGTCGAGATGTAATTGGTTATTGCACACCAGACGATGCTAAACAATGGCGTACAGCATCGGGCACAAACAAAAAAGTGTTAAATGAAGTAAAATCATATTTTTCTTATTTTCTTAAAGATACAGGCTTTTCACCAGATAATTATGATGACGGAATATACGATATAACCGTTGATGATTATTGGAGTTATTACAAAAAAATCTCCGACAATCCTAGACCGAAATTTACTCGAACACATTCTATTAAGTTCATTAAAAATTCGGGATATTTTATGTTTGTTTCAGTTGCAGAAAAAGGCACAACAAGCCTTTTGCAGGGAGGAAGTTTACGTAGTTTAAAAAAACCTTTGCAATATTACTATGACCGGTTGCCGGAATATGCAACTACTATATTACAAAAATTCTCTAAATACTGGGATGCCTTGTATAGCATATCAAAGCAAATTCAAGCTGTAGCTTTTGATGAAGAAGAAATGAAAAAAGAATATGAGAAATACATAAGCGAATGTAAGGAACATCACATTGAAAGCCTAGACTTTGATTTTTGGAGTCAATATAAAGGAAATGCGTATAAATTTTCTGGAAAGGTTCATGGTTGCATTGTTGATATAGACTTTTTCAATCACATATACCTTAATCCATTTGACGGAACTATCACGCCATATTCTGCTCTATCAATGTATATGAAATATGTTTATAATAATATTCCTAGTTTGATTGCGACAGAAAGACCTGAAATGTTACCCGCATTTGATAGAGCAATCGAAGAAAATACCGATAAAGAATCAACAGCACTCGTGTTAGCAGATTCAAAAGAAAAAAGAACACTTCCTGTTCTTGAAAAGCATGAAATTGATGCCTATAATGAGCTGGTAACTGATACAAGTATTTATGGAATTTCTAACCGTATGAAGGCTTTGCAGGAAATATACGACCACGGTTTAATAGTAGTTTGGTATGATAATATTTTACCTCATTACGAACTTGAAGAAGAGTCAAATCAGTCGCAAAGTTTAAATATAGGTGAAACTAAACTTATGGATTGCGGAATGGTTTCAACTGTACTGTCAGATAATGGTTATAAATCAATTACAATACAATTTGAAGATGGTACTGTAGTTAAAAATTGTCGTCGTGATAAATTTCGTGAAGGTAAAATTAAAAAACCATCTCCTAAACAAAAGCCTACAATTCCACAACCAAAAATTTCTTATGTTGGAAAAACAAAAACTATGAATTGTGGTTTGAATGCAACAGTTATCGAGGATTTTGGATGTAAGAACATAACTGTACAATTTGAAGATGGGCTTATCAAAAAGAATTGTCGTCGGGATAAGTTTAGAGAAGGAAAAATTGGACATAGAATATAAAAGATTAGGATTCCTTGAATGGAGTCCTTTTTTTTATACCCTTCTCCTTTCTCGATTTCTCTCACAACGTCCTTGAAAACCAACAACGACAAATTGCACACTTTGGAAATAATGTTTTCATAGGATTAGTTATAAAAGCAACTTTCGTTCTACGAGAGCGTTCTTAAAACAATCGAGAAATAGTTTAGCTTTTCCAAGAAAGAAAAAAAGACTTGCCTGATATCGTTTCTATCAAACAAGCCATAGCCAAATAAAAACATCATCCCACTTTATAGAATTCAGGATTATTAAAATCACCGTATTTCCATCCACCATCTTCCCATACAAACGAGCAGGTAATGTTCGTTTGATTAGTGGAATTGTCGAGCTCGCAATAGTTGTTAAGTCTTACCCAGAATTCATCGTCCGTTTTCTTAATGATTTCTCCTACTGTATATTTGCATCCAATTCCGTTAATACAAATAGCAGAATATGCTTCATATAACTGACCGTCAACAACAATAAAAGGTAGCTTTGTCAATGGACTTAAGTTGTATGGCTTATCGTAGCAGATTGGATATTTTCTGGAAAACTTCTGGTAATAAACGTTTTCTATATCATCATATGTTTGAATTCGTGGATCTGATACAGCTACATAATAACCGTCATCATTTCGATATGAACCTTCTCCCACCGAAAATTGAGTCCCACAGATATACGACATACGTTCTGCATAAAATGTATTTACAGTTTCATCAGCAAAAGCAAACAATTCATCATCTGTAAACATACTCGAAATCCCCGTAGCAACAGGCGTTTCTTCAACCTGACTAGCTTGTGTTTCCTGTTTTTGAGGCGTTTCTTCCTTAGTTTCTTTTGCTTCTTTAGTCTTCTTTTCTGCCTCTTTTTTCTTTGATTTGGATTTGTCTTGCTTTTTCACTGAGACCTTTTCATCCGTTTTCTTTTTTGTATCGTTATTAGAGACTGCACATCCAGTCACCATTAGCATAGTCACTAAAACAGCAACAATAATCCTATTTCTTTTCATATTCTCACCATTTCCCTGCTTCTAGTATATCATCCAGAATGAAAACAAACAAAATCCCGTTAATCCAAACAATTTTCCGTCTTTTAACGAGTTTACGCCGACGTAAAGCCTAAAAACATACATTTTCCCTCTCCTTCCCTCATAATATTCTATTCATTTATACACTTTGCATAGTAATGTTTTGATTTGGATATAGATTCGAGGGCTACGAGAAGTTTTTTCAGAAGAGTTGACGTGAATTTTGTTTGTATTGCAAGGATTTTGTTTGTGTTTATCCATAGAAATGACGAGAAATTATTTGGATTTGATTTGTGGTTCAATGTAACAGTAAGGAGGTATTTGTGATGATATGAAAAACACAACAAAAATATCAATAATGAGTGGACTCGTAACGGCAGGTGTACTGTTGTGTGGGCTTCCTCATGCTATGGCGGAAAGCGTGCCTCAAAACAATGAGACTTATTATTCTGTTAATGTACCGTCGGAAATCAGTTTAAGCTCTGACCAAGACGAGACAACATTCACGGTTTCGGGAAACACGTATCAAAAACGATGGTTAGACATAGATATTACAAGCAAGAACAACTTCAATCTGAAGAATGGACAAGCCTCTATCCCCTACAAGCTGGACAAGACGAAGTTCGAATATGAACCCCAGTATGTAGACAAGGATAGTGATTCCTTCTCAGAAAGCATTAAGGTTTCAAAGAATGAAGCTGATGTGAAATACTCGGGTAATTATCAAGATCAACTCCAGTTCACCATGAACCCCGTAGAAACACGAACTATTCAGCTCGACTGTAACGGCGGAACGGTGAATGGAAAAGATAAGGTTGCTTATACGGTTAAGAATGGAAGCTCTTATGGGCAGTTACCCGTTCCTGTCAGGAGTGGTTATCAGTTTGTTGCATGGAAGGACGAAAAAGGAAATACGATTTATTCAGGAAGTCAAGTTGAGGCTGATACGGAAAAGTTGAGTTGTGTTTGGAGTCAATTTCATGGAGTTTATTTGCATGGGATATTAGATGGTGTGGAAACAAATTACACATATGGATACGGCACATTTGATATATATGTGAATAATGTAAAGAAATTGAATGATACCGATAGTGGCTATGTAGAAAATTTAACAGAAGGCGATACGATTAAAATCAATGATATAAATCCTTCTTTGGGATTTGAATATCTAGGACTTGCATCAGATGAGTTTCCATTTTGTACCTATGAAAAAGATTCGGATGGAAAAGTAGTGTCAATTACTTTCACAATTACTCCAGAAATAGCAACACAAATATACTTTCGATTTAATTTCAAATCATTAATGCCAATTAATATTATGCTTAATAATAACAATTTAACGAAAGTAATTGTAGATTCAGATAAACCTTCGAAATCAGTAAAATCAGTAGGAACTATTGATATTTTTGATTCTAAAGTAGATTGTTATGCTGATGGTGATGCGTTACACATATATAATGTGAAGGGCGGTAAAGTAAAAGCTCCTCAAAATAGTACAAAACTTTTTGCATCATGTACTGCTGAAAGTATGGATTTGAAAGGATTAGATGTTTCATCAGTTACCAATGCGAATCAAATGTTTGCAAATTGCACAAAAATGACAAGTCTAGATGTTTCTAATTGGAATACTAGTTCTCTGACTGATATGATTTCTATTTTTGATGGTTGTACCTCTTTAAAAGAACTTGATTTGAACAATTGGAATGTGAGTAAAGTAAAAGACTTCAAACGTTTATTTTTCGGTTGTAGAAATTTGATGGCTTTGAATATTAGTGATTGGAATGTCAGTAATGTGCAAAGTTTTGAGAAAACCTTTGATTATTGTTCGAAATTGCCTTATGTAGATTTAAGTAAATGGGACACTTCCAGTGCTCGAAGCTTTTATGCAATGTTTGATGGATGCAACTCTATTAATAATTTGGACCTATCAAAATGGAATACTCAAAATGTATATACTGTTTCTTGGATGTTTTCAGGGACATTTAAACTCACCAATTTAAAAGGCATTGAAAATTGGAATGTACAAAATGTTAACCGTATTGAATATTGGTTTCATAATTGTGGTTTATCCGAAATTAAATTACCAGATTTGACAAAAAATGATATTAGTTCAATTCGACATTTGTTTAGTGGAGCGAATAATATAACTGAAATTGATTTAACAAAAATAGATATGAATAAAGTAACTGATTTAAAAGAAACATTTGCGTATTGTCAAAAATTGAAAACTATCTATGTTCAAAACGACTATGCAGGGACTAGCAATGATTCTAATACTTTTATAGACTGTACCTCTTTAATCGGAGGAGCTGGAACAAAGTATGATTCAACATTCATCGACTCTACTGGAGCACGAATTGACGGAGGCGTAAGTAATCCAGGCTATTTCACAGCAATCTCTGATAAGCCTCTTGAAACCCCACAAACAAACAGCGAAACAACAGGTAATGAAGTAAGTAGCGTAGAAACACCTGTAAAAGAACCTGACGAGTTAGAAACAGACTCAAAACAAAACGAATCAGAATCTCAGCAATGAGGTTCTTTTTTTTATACCTTCTCGACAGCCTCTTTCAACAGCCCTGAAATTGCACACTATGAGAAGTAATGTTTTGATCAAGTTTTCCCCATTTGAGATACCAACGAAAATGCCGTAAGAGAAAACGAGATAATGCCACATAAATAATTGGCAAGCAAACACTCCTGTGACAACTCTCTTGAAAAAGCCTATAAACCTTTGGAAGTTCTTAGTTTAATGGAAACGTGTCAAATCACTGTTTCACTTTTCTAAACGTAATTCTTAGTTTAACCGTTTTAGTGCCAACTCACTGTATGAGTTTTCTAAAAGAAGTTTTTAGTTTAAGGAAAATTCGTTCATTTCACTGAATCACTTTCTTAAAAGAACCTCTTAGTTTAAGAAAAACGAGCTAAAAGGCATAAAAAAAGACCAATAATGGAAGTTGTTAGTTTTGGAGAGACATCTTTGTTTTCGTGAAACTAACAGCTTCTTTAAGAAACTAACAACTTCTTTTACGAAAATATCTTGTTTACGTAATATGAAAGTAACAGCTTCTTTTACGAAAAAGATTTGTTCTCACTTCATGAAACTAAGAACTTCCAAAGTTTTATTCGTTTGTTTGTGAAAGCATAAAAAAACAAAGAAACATAAAGTCTCTTTGTTCTAGTTGCAACATTTTAATCTATTTAGCTTCTTTATTCTTATAATACCAATAACAGAAACTAATAAAAATTATGTCTGAAATGCACATAATGATTTTCCCCGTATCATGCATATATATACTATACAGAATCAATACTGTAGTAATGGTAAAAAAAGAAATCATTTTCCATTTTGAATAATCCGTAAATTGTACAATAAAAAATAAGGAATATATAAAACTAGATAGGGATAAATCAACCTTTAAAAGTCATAGGGATTTTA
>OLPV01000513.1_pt1 | contig 33226 bp, 35 predicted proteins | sample 1671961 | NCBI WGS metagenome assembly OLPV01 (sample SAMEA3136630, study PRJEB25190) | human gut metagenome | biome: human gut; feature: human-associated habitat; material: faeces | place: Austria | collected 2013
CTATGACCCTCTGCTTGTAAGGCAGATGCTCTCCCAGCTGAGCTAAGATCCCATAACAGTTGTTCGTCTTAGGAACTCTTCCGTTCCGCAACTCGCTTTGCTATTATATAATGGTTTGTGACTTGTGTCAACAGTTTTTTTCACTTTTTTTAATTTTTTAAAAAATATATGCTTTTTTGTATTTTTACAGTGGCAGGGAGGTCTGAAATCCCCTGCCACTGCATGCAGCTCACGTAACCCTGGTATTATCTGAAGTACTCAACACCAGATTCGAAAATCTTGATATCCTGCTCTCCGTAGATATTGACAGCCACGCCTGCGTCACGACGCTCACTGTGTGCCATCTTTCCGAGAACACGTCCATCCGGGCTTGTGATACCCTCGATGTTCATATAAGAGCCGTTTACGTTAAACTCACCCTCATATCCGGTCTCATCTACCGGTACATACTCTGTTGCGATCTGTCCGTTTTCCTTGAGTTTCTTCAGCCACTCATCGTTTGCGACAAAACGTCCCTCACCATGAGAAGCCGGATTACAGTATACGCCGCCAAGCTGTGCTTTCTGAAGCCATGGAGACTTGTTGCTGACAACCTTGGTGTAAACCATCTTGGATACGTGGCGTCCGATGGTGTTGTAGGTCAGTGTCGGAGAATCCTCTTTCTGTCCGCAGATCTCACCGTACGGTACCAGTCCCAGTTTGATCAGTGCCTGGAATCCGTTGCAGATACCAAGAGCAAGACCGTCACGCTCATTGAGGAGCTTCATAACTGCCTCCTTGATCTTCTCGTTCTGGAACGCGGTAGCAAAGAATTTCGCGGATCCATCCGGCTCATCTCCGGCTGAGAAGCCGCCCGGGAACATGATCATCTGTGCCTGATCGATGGCTTTCTCAAAGAGCTCTACAGAATCATGGATATCTTCTGCTGTAAGGTTCTTGAATACCTTTACGTCTACCTCAGCGCCTGCTCTCTCAAATGCACGGGTGCTGTCATACTCGCAGTTTGTTCCAGGGAATACCGGAATAAATACACGCGGTTTTGCAACCTTATGTTTGCATACATAGATGCTGTCTGCTTTGTAAAGGGAACCGTCATCTGCCTTGACGTCCTCGGTTCCTGCTGCTGTTTTAAATACATTCTCCAGAGTTCCTTCCCATGTGGAAAGCGCCTCTTTCAGAGTGATCTCTGTATCACCGTAGGTGAACTTCGCATTATCCGTAACCTCACCGATCACAGTATAGGTAATGGCAAGCTCACCGACTTTTCCATCCGGAACCTCACAGATGATATCGCCGAATGCCGGAGCAAAGAAATCTCTTGGATCAAGGTTATGCTCGATCTTTACACCCATGCCGTTACCAAAGGCCATCTTGCTGACTGCAGCAGCGATTCCATGACGGTCAAGTGCATATGCGGAGATCACACGGCCTGCCTGGATATCCTGGTGTAATTTATCATACTGCTCCATAAGAGCCGGGTAATCCGGAAGATCATAGGAATCCTTCGGTGCACGGAGCCATACCAGCTTGCTTCCTGCTTTTTTGAGCTCCGGTGTGATCACATCTTTTACCTTTGCAACATCCACTGCGAAGGACACCAGTGTCGGAGGAACATCAATGTCATTGAAGGTTCCGGACATACTGTCCTTACCGCCGATGGAAGGAAGGCCGAATCCGATCTGTGCCGCATAAGCACCAAGCAGTGCGGAGAACGGCTGGCTCCATCTCTTAGGATCTTCTGTCATACGACGGAAGTATTCCTGGAAGGTGAAACGGATCTTCTTATAGTCACCACCGGTTGCAACGATCTTGGCAACAGACTCGGTTACTGCGTAGGTAGCTCCATGATACGGACTCCATGAGGAAAGGTATGGATCAAAGCCGTAGCTCATCATGGTAACAGTCTCTGTTTTTCCGTTCTGTACCGGAACCTTTGCAACCATGGACTGTGTCTCTGTCAGCTGATATTTGCCACCGTGAGGCATAAATACACTGCCTGCGCCGATGGAACCGTCAAACATCTCCACAAGACCCTTCTGTGAGCATACATTCAGGTCAGCAAGAGTATCCATCCATTTTTTCTTTACATCTGTTACATCCGGACGTTCCTCGAAAAGATTTCCGTCCTTTGACGGGATCTCAACCTCAACGGAGGTCTCCTGATGTGCACCGTTGGTATCCAGGAATGCACGGGAGATATTTACGATCTCTTTTCCTCTCCAGTTAAGGACAAGGCGTGGCTCCTCCGTTACAACTGCAACCGGAATTGCCTCGAGATTCTCTTCATTTGCAAATTTCAGGAAAGTATCCACATCTTTCGGGTCAACTACAACAGCCATACGCTCCTGAGACTCAGAGATGGCGATCTCAGTGCCGTCAAGACCTGCGTATTTTTTCGGAACCTTGTCGAGGTCGATCTGAAGTCCCGGTGCCAGCTCGCCGATGGCAACGGAAACACCGCCTGCACCAAAGTCGTTACATTTCTTGATGATATGGCTGACTTCCTCTCTGCGGAACATCCTCTGGATCTTACGCTCGGTAGGCGCGTTACCTTTCTGCACTTCAGCACCGCAGACCTCAATGGAAGCCTCTGTGTGGACCTTGGAGGAACCGGTTGCACCGCCGATACCATCACGACCGGTACGTCCGCCAAGAAGGATGATGATATCTCCAGGGTCGGAATTTTCACGGATGACCGCACGTCTCGGAGCCGCACCCATAACCGCACCGATCTCCATACGTTTTGCAACGTAGTCCGGATGATAGATTTCTTTTACAGCACCGGTTGCAAGACCGATCTGGTTTCCGTAGGAACTGTAGCCGTGGGCTGCGCTGCGGACAAGCTTCTTCTGCGGAAGTTTACCCTTCAGAGTTTCCTTTACGGATACGGTAGGATCTGCTGCACCTGTCACACGCATTGCCTGATATACATAGGTACGTCCGGAAAGCGGATCACGGATGGCTCCACCAAGGCAGGTTGCCGCACCACCAAAAGGCTCGATCTCCGTCGGATGGTTGTGTGTCTCGTTTTTGAAGTTGATCAGCCACTCTTCTTCTTTCCCGTCCACGTCCACCGGTACCACGATACTGCAGGCATTGATCTCATCAGACTCTTCCTGGTCTGCAAGCTTGCCTTCTGCTTTCAGTTTCTTCATTGCCATAAGTGCAAGATCCATCAGACAGACAAACTTATCATCACGGCCCTTGTACATATCCTTATGGGCATCCAGATATTCTTTGTATGTTTTTTCAATAGGAGTCTTATAATCACCTTCGTCAAACTTCACGCTGGTAAGCTCTGTGGAGAAAGTAGTATGACGGCAATGATCAGACCAATAGGTATCCAGAACACGGATCTCTGTCATGGAAGGATCGCGTTTCTCTTCATTTCTGAAATAATTCTGGATATGCTGGAAGTCCTTAAATGTCATGGCGAGGTTCAGAGAAACGTACAGCTCCTTCAGATCAGCCTCAGCCATATCCTTGAATCCGTCAAAAATCTTCACATTCTCAGGATCCGGGAATACTGTTACCAGTGTTTCCGGCTTCTCAAGACCTGTCTCACGGGAATCCACAGGGTTGATGCAGTGATGTTTGATCGCCTCAAACTCTGCATCTGTAACGTTTCCTTCGATTACATAAGTAGTTGCTGAACGGATGATCGGTGCTGCATTCTCATCCAGGAACTGTACACACTGCACTGCAGAATCGGCTCTCTGGTCAAACTGTCCGGGAAGGAATTCTACGGAAAATACACGTGCGCCCTCTGTCACATCAAATTTTTCAAGATACAGATCATCTACCGGCGGCTCTGCAAATACGGTCTTGCAGGCTTTCTCAAATACTTCATCGGAGATATTCTCCACGTCATAACGGATCAGCTCACGGACTGCTGTCACAGTGCTGATACCAAGATAATGTTTGATCTCATGTTTCAGTTCCTTTGCTTTTACTGCAAAGGCAGGTTTCTTTTCTACATACACACGTCTTACGTTGCTCATAGAAGGCTCCTTTCTCTATATCCGATAATAAGGATGGTAAACGTGCAGAAAGCATTTCAGTCTTTCTTTTCTGCTGAAAATATAGTATCATAGGAAATATCATTAGTAAAATTAATATATCTTATATCATTTATAAGCGGAGGATTTTTCACATATGGATATCAATCTTGAACTTTACAAAGTGTTTTATTACGTGGCCACGACGCTGAGCTTTTCGGAGGCTTCCAGACAGCTTTTTATCTCACAGTCTGCAGTAAGCCAGGCCGTCAAAAACCTTGAAAAAAAGCTGGGCCATACTCTGTTTGTGCGCAGTACCAAACGGGTCATCCTGACTCCGGAGGGAGAACTTCTCCTCCAGCATGTAAAGCCGGCACTTTCCATGCTAAACGAAGGAGAGGCTGTCCTTTCCGGAGAAGGAAATCTTACCGGTCAGCTGCGGATCGGTGCCAGCGATACTCTGTGCCGCTATTTTCTCATCCCCTATCTCCGCCGTTTCCACAAGGATCATCCGGAGGTACGGATCAAGATCATCAACAGTACCTCCATCGGATGTGCGGAGCTTCTGGAAAACGGCCAGGCTGAGCTGATCGTCACCAACTACCCGAATTCCCGGCTTTCAGCCCACACCAAGCTTCAGACTGTGCTGGAATTCCGGGATATCTTCGTGGCAAATCCGGACTATTTCACCATGGGCAAATCGCCTCTTTCCATGGAAAATCTTCTGGATTATCCCATCCTGATGCTCGCTCCAAAGAGTACCACCAGCGAATATCTTCATCAGGTGTTTGCAGCCCAGGGACTGAAGCTGTTGCCTGAGGTTGAACTGAACAGCAACGATCTGCTGATCGATCTTGCAGAGATCGGACTTGGTATTGCCTGTATCCCGGATTATATGCTCCGCAACCGTCCGGGTCTGGAACCTGTCCATCTGAAAACACCTCTGCCCGCAAGAAGTGCCGTGATCGCTCATCATGAAGCACTGCAGCTTTCCCAGGCTGCCCAGTGCTTTCTTAAATATTTTTCCCAGATCTGATACGATCAAGTTCCTGCCGCTTACTGCTTTTCGCGATCGAAGCAGGATACTTCCCTGATTCAGTAAAAAAGCCACCGGAATCTGCCATAAGGTTATTACGATCCTTATGTACTCAATTCCGGTGGTCTTTTCTGTTATTGATATCGGTCAGATATTATTCTTATTACTTACGCTTCAGCCTTCGGCATCACGTCTGCTGCCGCAGTGATATACTCATTCTCGATCTTACTGAACAGGCCGCTGTCTGCAAGCTCTGCAAGCTTCACGTCAATCGGCATCTTGCCCAGGACCGGAACCTTCAGTTCTGCAGCGATCTCATCGATATGACTCTCGCCAAAGACCTTGATCTCTTTTCCGCAGTCCGGACATTTCACATAGCTATAGTTCTCCACGATTCCAAGGACCGGAACCTTCATCATATCAGCCATGTTATAGGCCTTCTTGACGATCATGCGGACCAGATCCTGCGGAGAAGTAACGATCACGACACCCTCGATCGGCAGGGACTGGAATACTGTCAGCGGAACATCTCCGGTTCCTGGCGGCATATCTACAAAGAGATAATCCAATTCACCCCAGATCACATCACTCCAGAACTGTTTTACCATATTTGCAAGGACCGGACCTCTCCAGATCACCGGTGTCTCCTCATCCGGGAGAAGAAGGTTTACAGACATAACCTCGATTCCGTTTGCAGTTGGCATCGGATAGATCCCATTGTCACTGCCCTGTGCATTGCCCTTGATGCCATACATCTTCGGGATGGACGGACCGGTGATATCAGCATCCATAATGCCCACTTTATATCCCTTGGAAGCCATCAGGTTTGCCAGGGAGCCTGTTACGAAGGATTTACCCACGCCTCCCTTTCCGCTGACAACTCCGATCACATGTTTTACGTCAGAAAAAACGTTTGGTTCTGCCATGAGGCTCTGGGGCTGTTTCTGTCCGCAGCCTTCACAGCTTGATTTGTTGCAGGATGTATTGCTACACTCTTTTGCCATAATAGATTCCTCTCATTCTTTGTATTTACACAGACAGAACTGGCTCTCTGTCCGTGTATTTTTCTCATTCACGATCTCTCATGAACTCCTTACCTTACTTCATAAATCTGTCGATCGCTTTTTCCAGTTCCTTGATCGCATCCCTGTCTCCATGCTCCACTGCATCCACGATGCAGTGTTCTATATGATCCTGCAGTATGATCTTGCCTGTATTATTGATCGCAGATTTTACGGCTGACAGCTGGATCAGCACTTCGCTGCAGTCACGTCCTTCCTCCACCATACGCTTAATGGATTCCATATGCCCGATGGCCCTGGAAAGTCTGTTGAGTACGGCCTTGGTCTGTGCGTGGCTGTGATGATGAGGATGTGTGCCATCGTGAGTATGCACATGTTCCTGTTCCCCGTGGGTATGTTCAAGAACGGTTCCATCCTCGAGAACGTGCACATGTGTTTCTTTCATGTGTATTTCCTCCTTCAGATCTCCGTGAAAGAACAGCGCTGCCGGATCATAGATGTCTGAATGTCAAAAATGATGGTTCCGTCTTCCAGTACTGTCTTCTCGTAGGAGACATCCTTCCCCTGAAATTTCTGTTTCACATACGCTTCCGGATCTGCAATCTCCACTTCTTCCACAAATACATCACGCATCTGATTTCTCGGACATTTGTTAAAAATTTCCCAGATTACTTCGTACTCTTTCATCTGTGCCTGTTCCTTTCTTAGTCATCCTATCCATTATAATAATTTTATGTTTTTTTGTCAAAAATAATTGCACTCACGCAAATATTGTCGTATGATACATATTAAAAATATTACTGCTCTGTCCGTGGGCAGTAAACATATATTAATGTGATAAATCAAAGGAGATAAATTTCATGCAGCTTTTAAAAGACAGAATTCTGACAGACGGCGTAGTAAAAGAAGGAAATATTTTAAAAGTGGACAGCTTCCTGAATCATCAGATGGATATTGACCTGATCAACGAGGTCGGCAAAGAATTCAAGAAACGTTTTGACCACTGTCCAATCACCAAGATCCTTACCATCGAGGCTTCCGGTATCGGTATTGCCTGCATTGCGGCACAGTATTTCCATGTACCGGTTGTATTTGCCAAGAAAGCACAGAGTGTGAACCTTGACGGCGAGATGTACACCACCAAGGTAGAGTCTTTCACCCACAAGAAAGTTTACGATGTGATCCTTTCCAAGAAATTTCTCGGACCGGAAGATCACGTACTCCTGATCGATGATTTTCTTGCCAATGGCTGTGCACTTCTCGGTCTGATCGACATCGTTAAGAAATCCGGCGCAACTCTTGAAGGAGCCGGAATCGTTATCGAAAAAGGCTTCCAGTCCGGCGGACAGACCATCCGTGACATGGGTATCCATCTGGAATCCCTTGCTATCATTGATTCCATTGCTGATGGCAAACTTACTTTCCGTGAATAAGATTTATCATAAAAAATACTCCTGGAAACTTATATACATTGTTTCCGGGAGTATTTTTATTTTTATCACAGCCAGATCATGATATCATTTCTGATCTACGCATCTGCACCCTTTTCCGACTTTTCTGAAGGTGTCGGAGTTACTGTTTCCTCCGGTGTCGGTGTTCCGGAAATTTCCGTTTCTTCCTTTTCCGATGAAGCCGATGCAGCTTCCGGTGTATTTTCATCTATATCCGGTTCTTCCGTCACCGTAGCTTCCGATGTCACTGTCGGCGTTGGTGTGGCAGTTGCCTCCGGCATGATCTCTTTTTCTTCATAATATCCGTCATCCACAAGCATCTGATAATTATCTGCATCGATCAGCTGGATATCACTGGTCACAGTTCCCACGATCTTGGTCCCGTTGTCATACTGCTCATAATCGGAGATCTCCGGCTTCTCCCCTTTCAGAAGAGCATCCACCATCGTCACACAGTCATGTGCCAGTACACGGTTATCAAACAGCAGATCATCCTCAATCTTTCCCTGGATCGCAGCGGTCACTGCTTCTGCCTCACAGCCGCCTCCTGTGATCATAGGCCAACCATCCTCTCCAGACACATGTCCTGCATCCTCCAGGGCATCCACAGCCCCAAGTGCAAGGTCGTCGGCACCTGTGCAGATAATATCCGGCGCACCCTCTGTATAATTCTGAGAAAGGATCTCCGCCATATCATTCTTTGCGGTATTTCTTCCGGAACGCATCACTGCAGTATCATCAAAGGTCAGCTTTCCTGAAGTACATACCAGTGTTCCGTCGTCGAAATATTCCTGAAGCTTCTCCATCACGCCATTATAAAAAAACAGTGCGTCACGATCATCCGGAGAGCCCATAAGGAACTCAATGGTCAGAGTTTTCTTTTCTTCCCGGGCTTTCTCCAGATCCATTTTTTTTATGATGGAATCTCCCACCATTTTTCCGGCTTTTCTTGTATTAAAGGTAACATAATAGTTGACCTTATCTGTATCCATGATCAGCTGATCGTAAGAAATCACAGGGATAGATTTCTCATACACCTGCTCCAGCACATCGTTCAGGCTGTAAGCATCTGAAGGTGCGATGACAAGTGCAGAAAGCTCTTCATCGTCCAGAATGGACTGGATCTGTGATACCTGCGTATCACTGTCTTCATCTGCCCAAAATATCTCTGCATCATATCCATCATCTTCCAGTGTATTCTGAAGAGTTTCTCCATCAGCAGACCAACGGGGATCATCTGCTGATGAAGGCAGAAACACACCTACTTTCTTATCTGCTGCCGCAGTTTCTTTTGCTTCTTTTTTTTCTTCTTCCTCTGCATCATTGCTGTTTTTGGCTTTTCCCTCCGGGTCTTCAGACTCCACACTTTCATTGGCTGCCTCTGTCGCCTCTTTGTTTTTTCCACAGCCGGAAAAGGCTGCTGTAAAGACAAAAGCTCCCACAAGCAGGATTGCTGTTTTTTTCTTCATGATCAAATCTCTCCTATAAGCCTTTATAGTCCTTTGCCAGTGATTTCAGATAGTCTCTGTAGGCGGCTGCAGATTTCTTGGGTTTCAGGATACGTACACTGCCGCCCATCCCGGTCAGCCAGCCGTAGAATTTTCCATTTTCCGGAAGCTCTGCAGTTACCGTCAGATCTCCGCTATCTTTCATCTTATATTCTGCATCTGTACCGAAAAAGTCACGCACCTCCGCCTGTACAGCTCCGGTACAGAGAAGTTTTATTTCTTTTTTTATGGTTCCGGCTGAAGCCTCAAGAAGCTTCCGGTACCCTGTCACAGAGGTCTCATGAATATCTTTAGTTTCATGAATCTCCTTAGCTTCCGCAGTCAGCCCGGGTTCTTCAGACGGCTGTTCCTCTCCGGCACTCTCACCGGCAAGATAATACCCACCCGGCCGTTCTCTTGTATAACGGATATCCATTCCAAAAGAACGTAATACCTCCACATCATCATAAATGCTCTTTCGCTCTGCACGGATTCCCTGTTTCTCAAGATTCTCAAGGATCTTCTGCATAGATATTACCCGATGCTCCCCTGTTTCCCGCAGCATTTTTTCAAGGTACAGGATCTTCGCCTTCTGATTGTTTGATTTTGCCATACTGTCCTCTTATCCTTCGTTTTTTACAAAGCGATGGAAAATATAGGAGTTTGCCTCCTGTTCCTCGCTGTCGTCCAGTTTCTCAAGTTCGATCTTTTTACCGTATTTCTTTTCCAGTGCACGGCTGATCAGAAGATCTGCAAGCTGCGGGTTCTTGGGAAGAAGCGGTCCGTGAAGATACGTACCGATCACATTTTTGTATACAACCCCTTCCTCACCGGATTGTCCGTCATTTCCGTATCCTGCCAGAACCTTTCCCAGGGATCTGTTGTTTCCGATGGTGGTACGCCCTCCATGATTTTCAAAACCTACGATGGGCATATCAAAAAGATCGCTCTGCATCACAATGTTTCCAATAAGGCGGCCTTTTCCCTGCTCAGTGCTCATATCTACAAGCTTCAGACCCTCGATCATTCCCTGATCCGTCTTATAATAATTTCCAAGGAGCTGATACCCTCCACAGATTGCGATCACAACTCCATTGTCTTCCACATACGCCTTGAAATCCTTCTGGATTTCCTTCAGCTTTTCACATACCAGCATCTGTTCTCTGTCGGAGCCACCGCCAAGAAGTACGATATCCAGTTTGGAAAAATCGATTCTGTCATCCAGTTCATAAGCTATGGTTTCTGCCTCGATTCCTCTCCAGAGACAGCGCTTCATCAGACACTGGATATTTCCTCTGTCACCGTAAAGGTTCAGAAGATCCGGATATAAATGCCCTATCGTTATCTTCATTTCTCACCCTCCAGTTTCTTCAGGATATTTCTGGTGCCAAACAGCGCCGTATAATTTACAAGTACATAAAGATTGCCGCATCCATCCCCGATTCGTTTGCGGATGGCTGTCTCCACATCATTTTCCAGCATGGACGGGATATCCACATATTTCAGACGGAGGCGCATATCCTGACACCGGATACCACTGACTGTGATGGAATTGATATTGTCACCTCCGAAAAGATCAAAATCCACATCCCAGAGCCAGGAGATATCTTTTCCATCCTGTGCATTATCATTGATCACAATGATGATATCCTTTGGTGATCCGTCCTGCATCACAGCTGAAATGTTCTGGTTAAAACCGGCCGGATTCTTGGCAAGATTCAGAACAACACTGGTGCCCTTGATCCGAAACTGTTCATTGCGTCCGTTCTCCGGATTAAACTTCCGGAGCATCTCATTAAAATGCTCCGCCTTAAAGCCTGCGGTACGAATTCCCGCATAGGCAGCCAGAATATTATACACATTATAGAATCCCTTATAATTGGCCACGATCCGTTTATCCTCCACTGTAAAGGCAATCTGATCATCCACCTTCACATCTGTGGCATCAAAGTCGATCTCCGGACGTTTAAAGCCGCATTTCGGACATCTGTAGTCTCCCAGCTGACTGTAATGATAGAAGCTGTAGATCAGCCTTTCTCCACAGCACTTACAGAACCGGCCCTCACGGATCTCGTTTGTTTTGTTCTCGATCACCGGTTTGCTGATCCCGTAGGTTACAAAAGGATTTCCGCAGTCCATGGCAAGATATGCAGACAGTGCATCATCACCATTGACAATGACCTTCATATCCGGAACCTTTTTCATCATTTCTTCCAGGATGTTCATAGTGATATCGATCTCGCCATAACGGTCCAGCTGATCACGGAACAGATTGGTCATAACCATATAATCCGGTCTGATCCTTGTGAACACATGTCTTGTGGATGCCTCATCCACCTCGATACAGGCATAATCCGCATCCAGTTTTCCGCTGAATTTTGCCCCCAATACAAAGGCTGCCACAACTCCGTTGAGCATGTTGGAACCGGTATGATTGCAGATGACCTTTTTTCCCTCTGCCTCAAGGCCTGCGCACAGCATGTTATTGGTTGTGGTCTTTCCGTTGGTTCCGCATACTACAAATATTTTTTCTCTTACCTGAGAAGAAAGCTCTTCCAGGATATCCGGACAGATCTTCATCGCGACCTTACCGGCCCAGGTCACACCCTGCCGGCCCATAAGCTTACAGACATGTCCTGTGATCTTTGCTGCCATCACAGCAATGGTTGTTCTTATTTTCATAATCTTCTGATTCCTTTGTTTTTATTTCTCTTACCACAGATCTTCCGCTGTCAGGAAATCGGTACAGATTCCTTCTGCTCCCTGCGAAATGTATCTTCTGGCCTGGTCACGGTCATTAACCGTATAAACATACAGACTGATCCCGTTTTTTTCAAAGATCTTCTCCGTTTCTTCTGACCAATACTCCCAGTATACTGTTGCTGCCGGAATTCCCTTTTCTTTACAGAAGGATGCAATATACTCCAGCTCTTCCACAGAATACTCCTGCCACAGTGAATATACATAGGAAGGAAAAGAATAGAGCATGGCCGTTCCGGGAAACATTGCTTCATTGTAGATTTCCGGAATGATCCGATCCAGCGTCTCACCGGCACCTGCATTCCTGGCGATTTCCACATAATCACTGTAATCCTCCAGTGTTCTCTGATAATTGCGAAGAGAATACTGTTTGGAATCGATCAGCACATATGCATCCGGATAATCTTTCAGAAGAAGGAAAAAATCCTCCAGTGTCATGGGGGTGTATTTCCCATATATTTTACTTTGTCTGAATTCCTTTTCTGTAAGGACTTTTTTTCCGTTGCCATCCCACTGTCCCATGGAATCGTTCCAGTTATGCCTGCAGACCCATACTCCATCAGATGTCCTGGAAAGATCCAATTCAAAAAGACGAACTCCCTGTTCATACATGAACAGAAATCCCTCTCTGGAATTCAGGTAATCCTTTCCGTCCATACCTCCCAGAGCATGTGCAATGGTCCTGTAGTCCTTCCAGCTAAATCCTCCTGATGTATTCCGGGCAGTTTCTGTTTCCGGAAAACTTCCTCCCAGAAGAAAAAGTGATACAAACAGTATTTCCAATGTCAGTATAAAACGTCGCATCATCTCAGGCAACAAAAAAATGCACAAGACGTAAAGGAAAACATTTCCTCGCTGCTTTCCTTTTTATCTTCTGCAAATTTATCATATCCGGGAACCTGTCCCAAATCATTTCTATATTGTTTCTGTCCGGTAATACCAAAAGTCCCACCGACCATGTTTATCATCCTTTCGCATACGTGTAGTCGTATTTCATACATTACCGATTGTACGCTAAAAAAGGATAATAATCAAGTTAATCCTCTTCTTCCTCATCATATTCCTGCTGAAGCCTCAGATATTCATCATATTTCTCGTGTGCATTCCGATTATAGGATCGGGAGATCGGTATTACATGCTCTCCGATATGGAAGCTGACATTTTCAGCTCCTGTGACCCGTTCCATATTTACTATAAAGCTCTGATGACACCGCAAAAATGTACCGTCGTCAAGCTGTTTTTCGAAGTCATTCAGCTTACCTCAGGTTTCCTTTTCTTTTCCAATTCTTCCAATAAAAGCTCGCCGCTTTTAAATATCCGAATTTCTGACCCTGGAACGATCCGCTCAAGCTGTTTGTGAAGTCTTCTCGCATCCGCCTGCATATCATCACAAATGGCAATGGTCATCATCGTCATATTTATGTATCCCCTTTTACTCCATCATTGTTACTTTTTGTTCTATATATTATACCATGATTTATTATTCAAATTATGATATCTTAATGTAATTTATGGTCGAAAACCCACCATTTATGCATTTTTTCGAGTTTTTTGGAATATTAAAAAAGGACATCTGCATTTCTGCAAATGTCCTTTAAATCGGTCAGAAGTAAATTATACAAGCTCGATAAGAACTTCCATTGCTGCATCGCCTTTACGCTGTCCGATCTTAACGATTCTTGTGTAACCGCCGTTACGATCTGCGTATTTCGGAGCGATCTCGCTGAACATCTTGTCAACCATGTCAACTTCTTTTGTATTTTTCTTTCTGCCAGCGCCCTTAGCAGGAACCTCTGTTACAGGATAGAAAACTTTCATCATCTCACGACGTGCATGAAGTCTGGAAGGAGCATCTTTCTTGATCTCTTTCTGAACTTCATCGTAAACTGTTTTCTTTTTGCCGTCTACGACTTCTTTTACACGTTTTCCGTCAGCATCTTTACGAGCAACCTTAGCTGTTACTGTAACTGTCTCGAAATTGTCTTTCTCACGTACAGCCATAGCGATAAGTCCCTCAGCGATCTTACGGATCTCTTTAGCCTTAGCTTCTGTTGTCACGATCTTTCCGTGATGAAGAAGGTTTGTAACCTGATTTCTGAGAAGTGCTTTTCTCTGGTTAGATGTTCTGCTTAATTTTCTATATTTTGCCATTTTATTATCCTCCATCTGTGGGACACCAGGACATGCTTGTTCGGTCTTACTGCCCTGCTGCTGACACCCCACTCATTACTCTGTTTCCGGATTATTCCTCTGTAGGCTGGAGCTGAAGTCCCAGCTCTTTGAGTTTTGCAAGTACTTCCTCTAAGGATTTGCGGCCCAGATTACGAACCTTCATCATATCGTCAGAAGTCTTGTTGCATAATTCTTCAACCGTATTGATACCGGCTCTCTTAAGGCAGTTGTAGGAACGAACAGAGAGCTCAAGCTCATCAATGCTCATCTCCAGGACCTTTTCCTTCTCATTGTCTTCTTTCTCGATCATAACCTCTGCGGTCTTAGCATTCTCGGAAAGATCAATGAACAGGTTTAAATGCTCGCTGAGAACCTTCGCTGCAAGGCTGACTGCCTCATCCGGATCAAGTGTTCCATTGGTATATACATCCAGTGTAAGCTTGTCGAAGTCAGTTACCTGACCAACTCGTGTATTCTCTACGATCATGTTGACTCTGTCTACCGGTGTGTAGATCGCATCCACTGCGATCATACCGATCGGCATGTCATCGGTTTTGCCTTTGTCTGCACTGATATAGCCACGTCCCTTGGTAATGGTAAGCTCCATGGCCAGTCTGCAGTCTTTTCCACCGTTCAGGGTTGCGATCACCTGATCCGGGTTCATGATCTCAATATCCTGATCTGCCTGGATATCAGCTGCTGTAACAACACCTTTGCCCTCACACTCAATGTATGCGGTCTTCGGCTCATTATCACTGCTGTGATTCTTAATGGCAAGAGATTTCAGATTCATGATGATTTCGGTCACATCTTCCTTCACGCCCGGAATGGAGCTGAATTCATGAAGTACACCATCGATCTTCACCTGGCTTACTGCAGCTCCCGGAAGGGAGGACAGCATAATTCTTCTTAAAGAATTGCCAAGGGTAGTACCATAACCTCTTTCCAGAGGCTCTACAACGAATCTTCCAAACTTCTTATCTTCGGATATTTCGGTAATTTCGATTTTTGGTTTATTGAAATCAAACACTATAAGGTTCCCTCCTTCTGGGTTAATCAACATTCGAGGGTATTACCAATTTTTATAACTGTAGACACAGTAAACAGTTACTAATTATTTAGAATACAGCTCGACGATAAGCATCTCGTTTACAGGAACATCGATCTGCTCTCTTGTAGGAAGCTCTTTAACTACACCCTTCAGGTTCTCCTGATCAACGTCGATCCACTCCGGAACAAGTCTTCCGCCAGTGATCTCAAGGATTCCTTTATATCTCTCAGAGCCTTTGCTCTTCTCTCTGATCTCAATTGTGTCTCCTGCTTTGCACAGGTAGGACGGAATGTTTACACATTTTCCGTTAACAAGTACGTGCTTGTGATCTACGATCTGACGAGCCTCTCTTCTTGTTCTGGCAAATCCCATACGGAAAACGATGTTGTCAAGTCTGCTCTCAAGCATAACCATAAGGTTCTCACCTGTCTGGCCCTGCATTCTGTCGGCTTTCTTGTAGTAGTTACGGAAAGGTTTCTCAAGAACTCCGTAGATAAATTTTGCTTTCTGTTTCTCTTTTAACTGAAGACCATACTCAGACACCTTGCGGTTTGCACGTTTTAACTGTCTTGTGGACTTCTTATCAATTCCTAAGTAAATCGGATCCAGGCCAAGGGATCTGCATCTTTTCAGAACAGGTACTCTATTTACTGCCATTTCAACTACCTCCTAATTAGACTCTTCTGCGTTTTGGTGGACGGCATCCGTTGTGAGGAACCGGAGTTACGTCACGAATGCTGGTTACTTCAAGTCCGCATGCCTGAAGCGCACGGATTGCAGCTTCACGGCCTGAGCCCGGGCCTTTTACCATAACGTCTACTGTTTTTAATCCATGAATTAAAGCAGCCTTTGTTGCAGTCTCTGCTGCCATCTGTGCTGCATAAGGGGTAGATTTCCTTGAACCTTTAAATCCAAGACCACCGGCACTTGCCCATGAAAGAGCGTTTCCTTCGTTATCTGTCAGTGTGACGATTGTATTGTTGAAGGAAGACTGAATGTGTGCCTGTCCGTGTTCAACGTTTTTCTTGACACGACGTTTTGTCGTTTTCTTTGTAACTTTTGCCATTTTAAAACTAACCTACACTTTCCTTTTATTGAAATTAATTAGTTATATCTATAAATTATTTCTTCTTGTTTGCAACAGTTCTCTTCGGTCCCTTGCGAGTTCTCGCATTTGTCTTAGTCTTCTGACCACGAACCGGGAGTCCTTTACGATGACGGATACCTCTGTAGCATCCAATCTCCTGCAGTCTCTTGATGTTAAGGGCGATTTCCCTTCTCAGATCACCTTCTACTGTCATTGTCTCATCAATAACAGCACTCAGTCTCTTAACCTCGTCATCAGTCAGATCTCTGACACGTGTGTCAGGATTAACCTCTGCTTTAGCAAGAATTTTATCTGCGCTTGGTCTACCAATTCCATAAATGTAGGTAAGACCGATTTCAATACGTTTCTCTCTTGGTAAGTCTACACCAGCTATACGAGCCATGTACTGTTTCCTCCATTTTCTGTTTCTGAAAGTTCCGCATATCGTATGTCACTTGCTCTCGCAAGGTGAAATGGGACATATCGACCTGCCGCTTTCTTTTCTAGTTTCCTAATTGGGGTGCCTCGGTAAAACACCCAGCTGTAATTGGCAAATCACAGCCTTTCCGAAATTGCGGATCTTAACCGCTGTTGCCTCTCGGTATTAGGCAATACATGCTTATTATCTGTTCAGTAGAACAACCCTACCGGGTGTTTCATACTGCAGCCGCACGTTTCACAAACATTCCAAAGAAGTTCCGATATGGAAATCAACCCTGACGCTGTTTGTGCTTCGGGTTCTCACAGATGATTCTGATGGATCCCTTTCTCTTAATGACCTTGCACTTCTCGCAGATCGGCTTTACAGATGATCTTACTTTCACTGGAAATCCTCCTTCCGTAAATTAGTCTCATATCTGCAGTTTCACAGGCGCACTCATACACAGTATTTGCGCGCTTGAAATATATACTAACACCTGTTTTCCTGAAATGCAAGAAAAAATTTAAAAAATTTTTGATTTTTTTTGCAGGCTGTATTATAATGGGTGGCAAAGTCCGGCAGACATATGGAATCTGCCTATTTTAATGAAAGGAATCTTTACATATGCATACGGAAATGAAATATCGTTTTCTGATACATTACACCTTATCTTTTATCGGTGGATACCTGGGGCTTTATGCCATTGTGTCAAGAGCAGATCTTTTTGGCAATGCCCAGACAGCCAATCTTATTGGTGTTGTGCGGGATCTCATAGGCAGGAATTTTTCGGATATGCTTCTGCGTGTGGGTGCGCTTCTCATATATATGGCTGCTGTTATCCTTACGGTCTGGATCCCAGAGTATTTTTCCACAGATCTTCGTTTTATCAGTATCGGGATCGATATCTTTGCGATCCTGCTCCTGGGATTCTTTCCTTCCGGAATGTCTCCGGTTGTGGCTCTTTACCCCGTGTTCTTTGCAATGCCTTTCCAGTGGTGTACCTTCAAGGCTCCCGGCGGATATAACAGCTCCACGATCTTTTCCACCAACAACCTTCGCCAGTTCACCACAGCTGTCACTCAGTTCCTTATGAAAAAGGACAGCGCACAGTGCGATAAAGCAAAATTCTACGGAATGACGCTGCTTTCTTTTCATACAGGTGCAGCTTTGTCTTTGATCCTGTATATGACCTGCGGTCTCTCAGGCGTATGGCTCTGTCTGGTTCCTGCCTTCTATGCTGTATGGCTGATCAGTGCAGACCGGAATACCGCAGCCGATACACCGGCAGTTACCCGAAGCACAGCTTCTGACGGCAGCAGCTTCAGGAATCTTTCCTATAAGAAAAAAGAGGCCTGACTTTATTTTAGCTTTGATAAAATAAGAGGAAATGTGATCTGTTTTTACACTGTCACATTTCCTTTTTTGTTTACGCGTAAGCCCCTCTGACGCTTACAGCTTATATGTGTTTGAAATCCAGTATCATGATTTTGAATGGCCACAAATTGATTTCATCTATATTTCTCATACTATCCTCATAACATATCAATATGCTCTGTAACTTGTTTAAACATTCCACGGTATTTACATTGCACTTACCGGGAAAATCTTTTATAATTATTCCAGAAATCATAAATCCTGCTATATATTTTTGACCGAACATGAATGGAGAATTGAAATGCCCAAAAGTATTTACGAAGATATCTATAAAGATCTGAAAACGAAAATAGAGGACAACACCTTTGCCTATCAGGAGCTTCTGCCTTCCGAAAACACTCTGATCCAGACTTACGGCTGCTCCCGCAATACCCTGCGACGTGCGGTCAGTCTTCTTGTCAGTGACGGCTATGTACAGACCATGCAGGGAAAAGGTGTCCGCAATATCTACCGTCCAAACGAGAAGACTGCTTTCACCATCGGAGAGATCGAAACCTTCAAAGAATCTGCTGCAAGGAACGGTCAGAATGCCCATACGGAGGTGGCTCTTTTTGCAGAGCTTTGTATCAGCAAAAATCAGTCAGCTTACACAGGATTTCCCGCTGGTGCAGAAGTATATTATATTCAGCGTATCCATTATCTTGAAGATATCCCGCTGATCATCAACCATAATTATTTTCTGAAGGAATCCGTTCCCGGCCTTACTGCCGAGATTGCCAGTCATTCTATCTATGAATATCTGGAACAGGTGCTTCATATGACCATTGTCAACAGCAAACGTATCATGACTGTGGAAAAGGTTACAGAAATTGATGAAAAATATCTTCATCTGAATGTAAAGGATTATAACTGCGTGGCTGTGGTGTCCAGCCAGACTTATAACAGTGACGGTGTAATGTTTGAGTATACCCAGTCACGGCACAGACCGGATCATTTTCGATTTTATGCTAATGCCCTGCGCCGATGAGCCCGGCTCATAACTGCTTCGCAGCTATACGGTTATGAGCAGGTGACAAATGTGGCTCACAAATATCCGCCTAGATCTGTATAGATACCTGGATCTGTATAGATGCTGCAGTTTCCTATTTTCCAAAATTATGTTATACTGAAACGATCAACGGAGAGAGGAAATTTTATTTTTATGAAAAAACGAGAATCTTTTAACAGCCGCTGGGGGTTCATTCTGGCCTGCATCGGGTCTGCGGTTGGAATGGGAAATATCTGGATGTTTCCCACCAGAGTTTCCCTGTATGGCGGGGGATCGTTCCTGATCCCGTATTTTATTTTTGTGGCACTGATCGGCTTTACCGGGGTGATCGGTGAGATGAGCTTTGGCCGCGGGACACGTTCCGGACCCATTGACGCCTTCGGCATGGCCTGTGAAACCAAATGCAGACGAAGGCTGGGTGAAACACTAGGCTGGATACCGGTGATCGGTGCACTGGCCATGGCTATCGGTTATACGGTTGTTATGGGATGGATCTTCCGATATATGCTCGGAACCTTTACAGGATCTACCCTGGCACCGGCAGATATTGAGTCCTTTGGCGCCAAATTCGGAGGCATGGCCTCTGCCTGGGGAAATAATCTCTGGCAGCTGGCTGCTCTTGTGATCTGCATGTTTATCCTGATGTACGGCGTTGGAAGCGGCATCGAAAAGGCCAATAAAGTGATGATGCCTATCTTCTTTATACTATTTGTGATCCTTGGCATCTATGTTGCCTTTCAGCCGGGAGCTGCTGCCGGATACCGCTATATCTTCCGCGTGGAGCCGGAAGTTCTGGCAAAGCCTTCCACCTGGATCTTCGCACTTGGACAGGCATTTTTCTCCCTGTCTGTTGCAGGCAACGGTACACTGATCTACGGATCTTATCTTCCGGACAGCGAAGATATCCCTGCATCTGCTGCAAGGGTAGCACTTTTTGATACTCTGGCTGCTATGCTGGCAGCACTTGTTATCATTCCGGCCATGGCTACCACAGGTGCCAAGCTTGACCAGGGCGGTCCCGGACTTCTGTTCATCTACCTGCCGCACCTGATCAAAACCATGCCTGGCGGACGGATCATTGCCATCATCTTTTTCGTAGCTGTATTCCTTGCAGGCATGACCTCGCTTATGAACCTTTATGAAGCACCCATTGCCACAGTCCAGGAAAAAACAGGTCTTGGCAGGATTCCCTCCTGCATGGTGATCGCCGTGATCGGCGTTGTAGCTTCTCTGCTGATCCAGGGCATTGTTTCTGACTGGATGGATGTGCTTTCCATCTATATCTGTCCTCTCGGCGCAGGACTTGCAGGGATCATGTTCTTCTGGATCTTCGGCCGGAGCTATGTGGAAAGCCAGGTCAACAAAGGCCGCGAGAAACCATTCACGAAATATTTTTATCCGGTGTGTAAATATCTTTATATTCCGGTGTGCTTTCTGGTGCTGATCCTTGGTGTTGTGCTGGGCGGGATCGGATGATCTGCAATTAATAAAGATTGATAGTTTATAAAAAATAAATCTCTTGGAATATAGTAATAATCTTTTGCATCTTAAACATCTTTATGTTTCCCAATTCACTATTAGGTGACATTTGGCTAACTAAATAAAAATGGAACAGAGTAATTACTCAGGCCGCAGAAAGAGCCGCTATAATTTCCAAGAGATTTTTTCTATAAAATGGAAAGTCTTTTTTTAATTATTCTCGTGGAGTTCTAATATATTTTGCAAAATATTAATGGTAAAATGAAACTGACTTGAACAGATACTAATTGTTGAGGATTAACGATAAATATGATAAAATATAAAGAATTCCACAGAAAGAATTATAAATTTTCCGTTCAAAACACTCTCTGGATAAAATTTCAAAAATGTATATGACGAGCAAAAATTGATTACATATAATGAGATTTTATTACGATATTATTTACGAGTTCAAGTACTTTGTGTAAAAATCAAAAAACTATTTCAATAAACCATAACGATATTTCTTATCCAACAAGCGATTCGAAACATCTCATTTTATGGCTAAATCTCAAGACTTTTGAAGAGTATATTTAAGAGATAAATGAAAAACTCAATATTATTTTTATACATTATTTAAATTAAAGGAAGGAAAAAATGAAGATTGAAAATATAAAGTGTCCTTCTTGTGGAGCACCTTTAACAGTTTCCAGTAAATCGACAATATTTTATTGTCCATACTGTAATTCTCAATTTCGAATAGATGAACAAACACATAATTTGAAAATTGTTAATGCAAATTCTATAGGTTATGAATTCGAAAAAGGCAGACTCCAAGCACGTAAAGATTCCCACAGAAAAAAAGGGAAAATCATATTAGTCCTACTCATAACTTTTATTTTATTACTTTATTTTAACAATAATAAAATCATCAAATATTTTCAAACATTTGATTTACAAAATACTTCTGAAAACACAATAGAAATTACTAAAAAAAATCTTCATCCATTTATATATTCAAACGATAATACATATGTGAAAATTGGAAACTGTTCTTATACTCAGGATGCTTCTGATATCATCATTCAATTAGAAGCACAAAATACTACTAAGCAAATTATTACTGTTTCTTTTTCTGATATCGTGGTAGACGATGTAAACTTATCAATGACACCGGGAAATTCTTCTGAATTTGAAGTTAGCGAATATGCATACAACAGTAATTTTTATATTTCACTTGATGATCTTCAAAAAACTGGTACATCAAATTTCAGTACAATCTCTTGTAAAATTACTGTGCAAACCAAATCTGGAGAATATCTTGCTCAGCAAAATCTACTATTTTATCGAGAAATATTTGATTTACAAAATACTTCTGTAAAAAATATGGACACACCAGAAATAGAACAAGTCACTACTTCTGGGAATACGATAGAAATTACTAAAAAAAATCTTCATCCATTTATATATTCCTACGACCAAACATACGTGAAAATCGGAAATTGTTCTTACACCCCAGGTGCCTCTGATATTGTCATTGAATTAGAAGTGCAAAATACTACTAAGCAAGTTATTACGGTTACCTTTTCTGATATTATGGTAGATGATGTAAATTTTTTAATGCCAACGGGAAATTCTTCTGAATTTGAAGTTAGCGAATATGTATATGGCAGTAATTTTTATATTTCACTTGATGATCTTCAAAAAACTGGTAAATTAAATTTCAATACAATCTCTTGTAAAATTACTGTGCAAACTAAATCTGGAGAATATATTTCTCAACAAAAATTATTATTTTATCGAGAAATATTTGCCATGTAATAACTGCCCTATAAAAAGCTTCTTTAGATGAAAGGAAACTCTAATGAAAATAATCAGCATAACTTGTCCTAGTTGCAATGGAAAATTAGATTTTGATTTAGATGATACCAAAATTTATTGCCCATATTGTGGTCAAAAATTAATGATTGACTATGAAGAAATGGACAAAATTTACATCGAAAAAGAAAAAACAAAACGTGTTCAAATTGAAACAGACTACAAAAAAAAGAGATTACTTTTTACAGGAATTTTATGTCTAATAATCATTATTTGTTCTGTAGCCTATTTTTTCACCCAGCATTCTTCTATTTCACGACCTAACAGTCTGGTTACTGGTGTACAAAAATATACTACTGAAGATTTTAATTCTTCTCAAAGTAATTCTGATGAAGCTCCAAAATTTTCTGCTATAACTCCCACTATGCCAACCATAAAAAAAGAAGTCCAAACAAAATCATCTACTGATATAATCAATGAGATTCCTGATGATTTTTTCTTATCTGTAGCATCCTTCGATGGTTCAGATTTCAATAAAATTTATAAAGATGGAACTTATAAAGTTGGCACAGATATACCAGCGGGAAAATATGGTGCATTTAATACTGGTTCTGGAACTGGCTTTGCCACTTTGTATAGTGACAGTACTAAATCAGATACAGTAAATGGCGGTGGATGGTCAAACTATTTTTGCTTTGTCAATATCGAAGAAGGACAACTTCTTGAAATAATGGGATTAGCCTTAGTTCCATATTCTGATATTGAATCAAAAGGACCTGAAAATTATGGTATTTTTATTGGCGGTAATACACTTCCCATTGGAGAATATTATCTTACAAGACTCGATCCAAGCAATGACGGTTTGTATAGCGTATACTCTGATACTGCTGAATCGAATGTAATAGAATACAACTACTACCCAGATACAGCTTTCCTAACCGTAAAAAAAGATCAAATTATTATTTTGCAAAACACAAAAGCTATTAAATGTCCAAGTAAATCTCTTAACATTAATACCTCTTCGAAGGGGCTGTTTAATACTGTATATCCCGAAAATATGTACCGAATCGGAATCGATATCGATGCTGGAACATATGTTGCTTACGGTCCACAGAAATGGACATCAAGTATTAATACAAAAAAAGATTCAAGTGCTACAAAAGATATTGATTATAATCCTTTGAATTGCTGTAAAATTCTTAATTTGAAAGATGGAATTGTCGATGTAACTCAAGATTCTTATTTAGTTAAATACGATGATATTGAATCTCTTTCTCCTGATATTACAGGAATTTATATAGTTGGAAAAGATATCGCTGTTGGAGAATATAAAATTATACCTGACACTTCAGATAATTCTCATTATTGGGCTATTTATAATACTACTAATACCACATTTTTACTCAATAAAGAAAATTACATAGACGGAAATGATTATGTTACATTATCTGAAAACGAAGCTTTTATTATACAAAATGCAATATATGAAAAACAATAATTAAAGGAGGATACGAAAGATGCTTACTTATCTCATTGCCGGAGTTATTGCAGGAATACTAGCAAGCTCAATTATGGGGTTCAAAACAACTTTACTTCAAAATGCACTTTTAGGAATTGTCGGCTCAATCATCGGTGAACGACTCTTTTACGTATTTGGCTTTTATAGTTTTGGTTTATTATCTAAAATAATCATTTCCTTTATCGGTGCTTGTATATTTATCTTCTTAGTTAGTGCAATTTTTGTAAGAAAAAAGAAATGATTCAATTTATTATTACAGACGCTGTTGAAAAATGGAGAATAGAAATCATCCATTTTTCAACAGCTCTCTTTTCATCATGCCCGATACATATTTTGAAATTTAAATTCCCAATACATGACTCTTTCTATATAGATATCTAATTCACTAAAAAAGCGAATATAAAATGATGTTCCATTTTAGAGTGTATCCGGTTTCTCCACTTCGTAATCAGACCAGGAAGCAATTGTATCGATACCTGAAGTGTCTGCAGTATCTTCATATTTATCTACAGTAATGGTATAATCACTATCGCCCTCTGCATATACAGTTCCGTCTGTTCCTTTGATCGTAACAGTTTTTCCGGAGTCATCCACGACGGTTCCATCATTGGAAAGTGTGGATACGGTGCTGTCGCCGGTTACTGTCCAGGTAGAGTCGTCACTGACATATACATTGCAGTAGCCATCTCCGCCGTTACCGGCAAATCTTTCATCGTCTACAATGGCTCCGGTAAGGTTACTTCCATCTGTCATATAGAAATCAAGCTGGCTGATGGTGTCCCAGATCACATCACCTTCCATATCCTGGCTGATCGCGGTAAAGTCGCAGTCTGCTCCGTTGGCTCCGCTTTCTCCCCAGCCTCTTTCGTTGTTATTTCCTGTACAGCGTAGAAAATACTCATTGTCATTGTTGTATGTGATATCTACAGCATTCAGGGTGATGTCGCTCTCTGTGTTGGTTGTGTAGAACACGCCGCCATTCTGTGATGTAAGGGTTCCTCCATCCATCTGGAAGGTGCTGTTTCCTACTTCGGAATCACCGGACATGCTCTGGTAGAGGATTACGGTCCAGGTGCTGTCATTCTGGCTTAAATCGCTCATATTTCCGGTGAGATCGCAGTCAAACAGATGCAATGAGTTCAGTCCTTCGATGCATACTGCTTCTGATCCGTTTGCTGTAAGTGTGGCATCCTTTACCGCAATATCGGCAGTGCAATATACAGCCGGCGAACCTTCGCCGTTGGATGTATAGGTTCCGCCGTCTACTACCATGGTTCCGCCGCCACAGTCACTTCGGATGGCAGCTGCGGACTCTCCGTCTGTCTCCACGTTCAGATCCCAGGCGTATAATTTACCGCCGCCGGCTGCGTGGATCCCACCGGAAGTATCCTGTGTTGTCTTGATGGTAGTATCTGCCGCGTAGACTGTTCCGTCGCCGTAGGCAAAAAGTCCTGCTCCGCCGGCTGCGTCAGTGGTTACGGTTCCGCCTTTTACATAGGCGTTGCCCTCTGTTGCAAGGAGTGCCGCTCCTACGCCGTAAAAGCTGGAGTTATCGCCGCCTGTGCTGTCGGAAGAATTTCTTGTGATGTCCACATTATCAAAGGTTACATTTGCTCCTGATGATACAAGTGCTGCATTTTCATCTGTTCCTGTGGATTCCAGGGATGTATCGGATACTTTTGTATCAGAATCGTAGGTATTGGCTACGTCGTAGCTGTCTACTCCCTGAGCCTGGCCTCCTGGTGCTCCACCAGGGCCTCTCTGACCGCCGCCCATTTCTTCGCTCTGTACTTTAATGGTAAGGGCGTTTCCGTCATCATCGGTTGTGATGGCTACGATGTCATCTTCCTGGATGTCGGAAATTTCAATGTTTTCACTCTGAGAATTATTGCCGTCCGGCGCACCGCCCTGGGCCTGACCGTTTCCACTATCTCCGTCTGGATTTTCCGGAGCTTCTCCACTTCCGTTATCTCCATCTGGTTTCTCAGGTACTTCTCCCTGCTTTCCTCCTGGTGCTCCTCCCGGACCTCCGGTGCTTTCTTTCGTGATCACCGTATCATCAGTCACTGTGACTGTCATCTCATCTCCGGTCAGATCCAGCATGGAAGGTGCTTCTCCCTGATTTTCTCCAGATACTTCACCGTTTCCGCCCATTTCTTTCATCGTTCCAACAGCGATGGTGATCTTTCCATTCTCCACGGATTTCACCTCACCGTAAGTCACATCTTCTTTCTCGGGATCTTCTTTACCAGAATCCTCTTTATCAGAGCTTTCTTTATCAGCATCTGCACTGCTGTCACTACTCTCTTCGTCTGTGCTGTCTGCAGCTGTATCTTCCGTATCTTTATCATCTGAACTCTCAGCTACTGTCTCTTTTGTATCCGTTGTCGCTGCCCCGCATGCAGTAACAGATGTAGCTGCCATCATAACTCCCACTATTGCTGCAAGATATTTTTTCTTCATATGAACACCTCTCTTTTTTGTATGCTCATACTATATCAGCAAAATCTGTTCACTTTATGTTTAAAGCGTGAAAAAAATGTGAGTGATAAACTCCACTTCAAATTCTTTTTTTGCCTTTTCTGCAGAAAAGGCAAAAAAAGACCCGGCAGCTTAACGCCACCAGGTCGTCTTTTACAATATTTCTTATTTATCTCTCCAGATGATTCTTCCTTTGGAAAGATCATACGGAGAAAGTTCGATCGTTACTTTATCTCCCGGGAGAATACGGATAAAATTCATACGGAGCTTGCCACTGATATGTGCAAGTACCACATGTTTGTTTTCCAGTTCCACTTTAAACATCGCATTAGGCAGTTTCTCCAGAACAGTGCCTTCTACTTCGATCACATCTGCTTTTGACATTTTTTACCTCCTATGTCATGACAACAATTGCTGCTTACAGATTCGTAAGCGTCAGAATCTCTGGTTCCCCATCGGTGATGAGGATCGTGTTTTCATAATGGGCGGAAAGTGAACCATCCATGGTTACCACTGTCCACTCATCGTCCAGCCATGCCACGTCCGCACGACCAAGGTTGATCATGGGCTCGACGGCCAGGGTCATTCCCGGAAGGAGCTTGATGCCCCTGCGCTTCTGCGGGAAGTTTGGAATCTGCGGATCCTCATGAAGATGAGTTCCGATTCCATGTCCTACAAGGTCACGTACAATACCATAACGGTATTTCGCTGCGTGGGCTCCGATGGCTTTGGAAATATCATTTAAATGATTTCCGGCTTTTGCCATTTTCAGTCCTTCAAAAAAGCACTCTCTTGTAACCTTTATGAGCTGCTGTGCTTCTTTGGATACTTCACCTACCGCATAGGTACGTGCTGCGTCAGAATGGTAGCCCTTATAAATCAGGCCGGCGTCGATCTTAACCAGATCCCCGTCCTGGATGATCTTCTCCTCGGATGGAATTCCATGCACAACCTCATCATTCAGGCTGATGCAGAAAGAAGCCGGAAAACCTCCGTAGTTCAGAAAGTTCGGAATACAGCCCATAGACCGGATCATTTCTTCTCCGATCTTATCAATCTCTTTGGTGCTGACACCCGGTTTGATGTAAGGGATCAAACCGTCATGCACCTTCTCAAGAAGATGGCCTGCTTCTCTCATAAGTTCGATTTCATGCTGTGTCTTAATTGTTACGGACATTCTTATTCTCCTAAGATGTCAACGATCTCCTGGAATACCTCATTCAGATCCCTGGTTCCGTCTACCGTCTTCAAAACACCCTGTGTGGTGTAATAGTCAATCAATGGCTGTGTCTGCTCATGATAAACATTCAGACGCTTCTGGACTGTTTCCGGCTTGTCATCATCACGGAGTACAAGCTTGTCACCACAGGTATCGCAGACCCCCTCTGTCTTCGGTGCTGCAAATACAACGTGATAAGTTGCACCGCATTTCACACATGCACGGCGTCCGCCCATACGTTTCACGATGTTATCATCCGGCACATCCACATCGATCGCATAGTCAATTTTGCTTCCAAGTTTGTTCAGAGCCTCTGTCAGACATTCTGCCTGCGGAATTGTTCTCGGGAAACCATCCAGAACATACCCTTCCCTTGCGTCATCCTGCTGGATTCTGTCAACAACAAGGTCGCAGGTCAGTTCATCCGGAACAAGAAGTCCCTGATCCATGTAAGTTTTTGCTTTGTTTCCAAGCTCGGTACCGTTTTTGATGTTAGCACGGAAAATATCTCCTGTGGAGATGTGCGGAATCCCATATTTCGCCGCAATTTTCTTAGCCTGAGTACCTTTACCTGCCCCCGGTGCACCCAACATAATAATTCTCATAGCATACCCTCCATTTTCCTGTTTTCTGCCTGATCTTCAGACAGTCCTGTTTACAAATCAAGGCTGCGACACTTTCGCACCGCAACCTTCATTTTCAATTAGTTCAGGAAGCCTTTGTAATTACGTACAAGCAGCTGAGATTCCACCTGCTTAACGGTCTCCAGGATAACACCTACGATGATGATGATAGATGTACCGCCGAAGGAAACATCCGCACCGAACACACCGTTGAAGAAGAACGGTATAACGGCCACGATAACAAGACCTACTGCACCTATAAATATAATATAATTCAGGATTTTAGTCAAATAATCTGAAGTCGGTTTTCCCGGACGGATGCCTGGGATAAAACCGCCCTGCTTTTTGATATTATCGGCTACTTCCAACGGATTAAAGGTAATTGATGTATAGAAGTATGCGAAGAATACGCAAAGTACCACATACACGATCAGACCCCAGCTGTACTGGATCTGACTTGGATTACACCAGTTATTGGAGGAAAGTCCTCTTAAGATCTCACTTCCGATGCCCGTTCCGTTTCCTTTGCCAGCGAACTGAGCAATGATCGACGGGAAAGACATGATAGAGGAAGCAAAAATAACCGGGATAACGCCGGCAGTATTTACCTTGAGCGGGATGTTTGTGGACTGACCGCCCATCATTTTACGTCCAACCATCTTTCTGGAATACTGAACCGGAATTCTTCTCTCTGCTCCGTTGAGGATAAGTACGAGCACTACAACAAACAGAATAATCACAGCAATGATGCAGGCTGCAAGCATTCCTTTTGCAATTGTTTTGCCCTTGACGAAGTTCTCATAAAGAAGGGACATATCACTCGGGATCCTGGACACGATATTGATAGTCAGGACGATGGAAATACCATTTCCAATGCCCTTCTCTGTAATACGCTCGCCCAGCCACATAAGCATTGCGGAACCCGCTGTTAAACTTGCAACAACTACGATTCCTTTAAGGAAGCTCATGTTCGGGATCATACCCTGACGTCCAAATCCGATTGCCATGGCAACAGACTCAAACAGAGCAAGACCAACCGTTACATAACGTGTGATTGCTGTAAGCTTTTTTCTTCCTTCTTCTCCGTCACGCTGCATCTCTTCCAGTGCCGGAATGGCAATGGTAAGAAGCTGAATGATAATGGAAGAAGTAATGTAAGGTGTGATGTTCAATGCGAAAATTGACATCTGAGTAAAGGAACCGCCGGTGAACGCATCAAAGAAATTGAATGCGTCACCGGTATTAGATTCAAACCACTGCTTAAAGAAGTCACTGTCGACTCCCGGTACAGGAAGCTGGGATCCGATTCTGATCACGAATATCATCCAGATCAGATAGAGAAGCTTTCTTCTCATTTCCTTTACTTTGAAAACACTCTTAAGAGTCTCAAACATTAGATCACCTCTACTGTACCACCAGCAGCTTCAATTTTTGTTTTTGCAGTCTCGCTGACAGCGTTTACTTTAACATTAAGTTTTTTTGTAAGCTCGCCGTTTCCAAGGATCTTAACACCATCACCGATCTTGGAGATCGCACCGCTTGCAAGTAAGCTGTCAACTGTAACCTCTGCGCCATCCTCAAAACGATTGAGAACGTCTACATTGATTGCGATAATTTCTTTAGAGTTTCTGTTAGTGAAACCTCTCTTAGGAAGACGTCTGTATAAAGGCATCTGACCTCCCTCGAATCCCGGTTTCTTGTGTCCGGAACGAGCAAGCTGTCCTTTATGTCCTTTACCAGCAGTTTTGCCGTTTCCTGAACCATGTCCACGGCCTCTTCTGAAGTTATCGCTATGCTTGGAACCCTCTGCGGGTCTTAAGTTTGATAATTCCATTCTGGCACCTCCTTAATCTTCTACTTTTACCAGGTGCTGCACCTGCTGAATCATTCCTCTAGTTGCAGCGTTGTCTGGCATCTCAACTGTTTTATGCATCTTTGTAAGACCCATAGCTTTTACAGTTTTTTTGTGTTTCGGTACTGCACCGATCGGAGATTTTACCAGTGTAACCTTGATTGTATCTGCCATTTCCATATCCTCCTTAACCCAGAATCTCATCTACAGATTTTCCGCGGAGCTTTGCAACCTCTTCCGGAGTCTTTAACTGGCTCAGGCCTGCGATTGTTGCCAGAACTACGTTCTGTTTATTTCTGGAACCCATACATTTTGTACGGATGTTTTTGATACCTGCAAGCTCGATTACGGCACGTGCCGGGCCACCGGCGATAACTCCAGTACCTTCCGGAGCTCTCTTCAGAAGCATCTCAGCGCTTCCGAATTTTCCGATGAAGTCATGTGTAATGGAATTGTTCTCGTCTCTTGCAACAGTAACAAGCTTCTTCATAGCGTCCTCTTTACCTTTGCGGATCGCCTCCGGAATTTCTGCTGCTTTTCCTAAACCTGCACCAACGTGTCCATTGCCGTCACCTACAACAACTAAAGCTGTGAAACGGAAGTTACGACCACCTTTAACAACCTTGGTAACACGCTTGATTGATACTACTTTATCTTCTAACTCTAACTGACTAGCATCAATAAGATTACGTTTCATGTGTTCTTTTCCTCCTCTTAGAATTTCAGTCCAGCTTCTCTTGCTGCATCTGCCAGTGCTTTAACTTTTCCGTGGTAGATATATCCACCTCTGTCGAAAACAACGCTCTCGATACCTGCCTCAACAGCTTTTTTACCGATCACTGTTCCAACTTTTGCTGCAGCCTGTACATCATCAGTGTTCTCAAGCTCTGCTTTTACGTCCTTCTGGAGAGTAGAAGCGGATACTAAAGTTTTACCAACTGTGTCATCAATAATCTGTGCATAGATGTGCTTGTTGGAACGAAATACTGCCAGACGAGGAGTAGTTGCAGTTCCGTTTAAATGATGACGTAATCTTCTATGCTTCTTTTCGCGAATTTCGCTTCTGGATGCTTTGTTAATCATATTCTCACTCTCCTTAATTATTTCTTACCGGTCTTACCGACTTTACGTCTGATAACTTCGTCAACGTACTTGATTCCCTTGCCCTTGTATGGCTCAGGTCTTCTCTTGTCTCTGATCTCAGCTGCGTACTGGCCAACTTTTTCTTTGCTGATACCAGATACGATGATCTTGTTTCCGTCAACTGTGGACTCAAGACCTTCTGGATCTTCCATCTCTACCGGGTGAGAATATCCGAGGTTAAGTACAAGTTTCTTGCCCTGCTTAGCAGCTCTGTAACCAACACCGTTAACCTCAAGCTCTTTTTTGTATCCTTCGCTTACACCAACAACCATGTTGTGGATAAGGCTTCTTGTTAAGCCGTGAAGGGCTTTGATTCTCTTTAAGTCGTTCGGTCTTGTTACAACTACATGACCGTCTTCAACTTTGATCTCTAACTCTGTCGGGAGTGCTCTCTCAAGTGTTCCCTTAGGTCCTTTTACTGTTACAACGTTTCCATCTGCGACTGTAACCTCAACGCCAGCTGGAATTGCAACCGGAAGTCTTCCGATTCGTGACATAAATTTGTCCTCCTTACTTAGATTGTCGGAGAGGGCCCATGCCCTCTCTGTTTTCAGTTTAAAAGCTATATGACTGCTTCGTTAAGCGGCTTTGACCTACCAAACGAATGCAAGTACCTCGCCACCAACCTGAAGCTTACGAGCCTCTTTGTCAGTGATAACGCCTTTGTTTGTGGAAAGGATTGCGATACCAAGTCCACCAAGAACCTTCGGAAGCTCATCCTTGCCTGCGTATACACGAAGACCTGGTTTGGAGATTCTCTTAAGTCCTGTGATGATCTTCTGGTTTTTGTCCTCACCATATTTCAGTGTGATGTGAAGAGTTTTAACAACTCCATCCTCAACCAGATCATATTTTGCGATGTATCCCTCATCTACAAGGATGTTTGCGATAGCAATTTTCATCTTGGATGCCGGTACGTCTACAGTGTCATGTTTTGCAGTATTTGCGTTACGGATTCTTGTAAGCATATCTGCGATCGGATCGCTCATTGTCATGTAAGTTTCCTCCTCTTTCTTCAGACTTTACATGTCGTGTGAATATTATTTAAATGATTAAAAAGTTGCTTTCGCCTCGGCCTACCAGGAAGCTTTCTTAACACCCGGGATCTGACCTTTGTATGCCAGCTCACGGAAGCAGATTCTGCAAATTCCGTATTTTCTCAGGTATGCATGTGGACGGCCACAGATTCTGCAGCGAGTATACTCTCTTGTGGAGAATTTAGCTTTACGCTGCTGTTTAATTTTCATTGCTGTCTTAGCCATGAATCTTTTCCTCCTATTTAGCAAATGGCATGTTGAATAATGTCAGTAATTCGCGTGCCTCTTCATCTGTTTTAGCAGTTGTAACGAAGATAACGTCCATTCCTCTTACTTTATCAACCTTATCGTACTCAACCTCTGGGAAGATCAGCTGCTCTTTGATACCAAGAGCATAGTTTCCTCTGCCGTCGAATGCGTTCGGGTTAACACCACGGAAGTCACGTACACGTGGAAGAGCAAGGTTGATAAGACGATCAGCGAACTCATACATCTTCTCGCCTCTCAGAGTAACTTTACATCCGATCGGCATACCCTCTCTGATTTTGAAGTTAGCGACAGATTTTTTAGCTTTTGTAGCGATTGCTTTCTGTCCTGTAACAAGTTCCATATCTGCGATTGCAGCGTCAAGAAGTTTAGCGTTCTCTTTTGCCTCGCCAACACCCATGTTAACAACGATTTTCTCGAGTTTTGGCACTTCCATTACGTTTTTGTATCCGAATTTCTTGGTCATGGCATCCATGATCTCGTTCTTGTAAAGATCTTTTAATCTACTCACCTTTATATGCCTCCTCTCTTAATTAATCGATTGTCTTTCCTGTTGCTTTAGCAACACGAACTTTTTTGTCTCCATCCATCTTGAATCCAACTCTTGTAGCTTTTCCGTCTACAACGAGCATTACGTTGGAGATGTGAAGCGGAGCTTCTTTTGTCACGATTCCACCGTTCTGATTAGCTGCGGACGGTTTAGCGTGCTTTGTAACCATGTTTACGTTCTCAACAACTACTGTGTTGTCTTTTACGTTAACTGCAAGGACCTTTCCGTCCTTACCTTTATCTTTTCCAGCGATTACCTTTACAGTATCACCTTTTTTAATTTTCATAGCTGACATTCGGCACCCTCCTATAATACTTCCGGAGCTAAGGAAACGATCTTCATGAATTTCTTC
>OLPV01000517.1_pt1 | contig 33033 bp, 39 predicted proteins | sample 1671961 | NCBI WGS metagenome assembly OLPV01 (sample SAMEA3136630, study PRJEB25190) | human gut metagenome | biome: human gut; feature: human-associated habitat; material: faeces | place: Austria | collected 2013
TGCTTTCATATTCTATCCGTTTCGCACGTCCGTCCCTCACGCTGTGCAAGGGTAAGAGGTCTTGTAACGGTGGGGCATTTGTAGTAAAGTAGGACTGAAAGGTTGGAGACATACATGTTTTGCATAAGCGTAAGTTTTAAGAAGACACCTGCAAATGTGCGTCAGCGTTTTGCATTTTCTAAGGAAGAGGCGAAAGTCTTTTTAGATAAAGTGATTAAGGAACAGTGGATAACAGGTGGAGTGATCGTGTCAACCTGTAACCGGAGTGAGTGCTATTTTACGGGAAGTAGGGCATATCTTAGTAAGATAGAGAACTGGTTTGCTGGGTATAAGAAGATTGACCGGGAATGGATGAAGCAGTATTGCCTGTATTATTCGGGAAAGCGGGCCATACAGCATTTATATAAGGTGACTGCAGGCTTAGATTCCATGGTGTTAGGCGAGGATGAGATATTAAGACAGGTCAAAGAAGCGTATTTGTTTGCGAAAGAGCAGGGATTTGTGAATAGCGAGCTGAATATCATTTTTCAGGGAGCATTTAACTGTGCGAAGCAGACAAAATCAGAGACTGCAATTTCTAATACACCAGTGTCAATCGGAACGTTGACTGCCAATATGGTGGAGACTTATCTGAAAGAAAAAAAGTTGCCGAAAAAGGTACTTGTTATTGGTGCAACGGGAAAGATTGGTTCGATTGTAGCAAAAGATCTAATCTCGAAGGGGATTTCCGTGACGGGAACAACACGATCCCATATTGGGGAAGGTGGAGTAATGCTGCAAGGGGTAGAAGGTATCGCATGGATACCATTTGACAAGCGGTATGAAGCAATATTCGGGGTGGCGGTAGTTGTGAGTGCGACAGGAAGTCCGCATTATACCATAACAAAGGATGCATTTGAGAAGAACTGTGGGAAGACACAGGAATATCTGATGGTCGATCTGGCGGTTCCGTATGATATCGATCAGGATCTGGCACAGCTAGATGGGGTTATGTTATACGATATTGATTATTTTGAGAATATTTCGAGTGAGAATTACAATATCAAGCTAAATGAGATTGACAAGGCGAAGCGTATTTTAGCGGATTGCGTGGAGGAAGTGCAGAAGAAGTTATTGATCCGGGAGTTTCAGGTCAAGCAGGAGAAAGCATTTCAGGAAAAATGGTTTCGCAAAATGATCTCTTATCTGCGGGAGGCATTGGATAGTGAGCAGTTAGAGATGGTTTTTACCAAGATTGTGAAAGAAAGTAAGAAAGAAGACTGGAGATAAAGGAATGGCATACTTTCCATTTATGATAGAAGTGAATAATAAGAAATGTCTGGTAGTCGGTGGTGGTAAGATCGCACTTCATAAGGTGAAGAAGTTACTGCCGTTTGGAGTAGAGATAACAGTTGTGGCAGAGCAGGTATGTGATGTACTTTCTGTCTATGCATCACAGATTCAGATCGTGAACCGTGCCTTTCGGGATTCGGATATAGAGGGCATGGACTTTGTGGTGGCGGCAACGGACAGCGAGGAACGAAACCATCATGTTGCAGAGCTTTGTAAAGCACGCAATATATTAGTAAATGCAGTAGATATGAAGGAGGATTGTTCATTCATTTTTCCGGCAATGGTGAAGCAGGATGATCTGGTTGTTGCAATCTCAACCGGAGGGCAAAGTCCGGTGGCAGCGGCACATTTGAAGCAAACAATACAGAATGAGATTCCGGATTATTACGGAACCTTACTGGCAAATATGGGAGCATGCCGGGAACAGGTGCTTTCTAAGGTTGATTCGGAAGAGAGACGAAAAGAGATCTTTGCATATTTATTGCAGTATGGGTTAGAGCATGAGGGGGTAATTCCGGAAGAACAAGTTATGAATGAGATTGGAATGCAAGAATAGCAATGCTGAAAAAATGAAGGAGACTGTTAAGTTATGAAAATCCGAATCGGAACAAGAGGAAGTGAATTAGCTCGAAAACAGACGGAATTGGTAATCGATGCGATTAGCAAAGCATATCCGGACTGTGTGTGTGAGACAGTGATCCTTCGCACAGAGGGAGACAGGATCTTAGATAAACCATTGATGGAATTTGGTGGAAAAGGTGTGTTTGTAACAGAGTTTGAGGAAGCATTGCAGGAGGGTAAGATCGATCTGGCGGTTCACAGTGCGAAAGATATGCCGATGGAATTAGCTAAGGGACTTACGATATGTGGAGTGCTTCCAAGAGAAGATGTAAGGGATGTTTTGGTGACAAGGAAAGGTCATCCATTACAGATGGAACACTTCCTACAAGAGAGAAAACAAGAGGAAGATAGAAGTATCCGAATGGAAATGAAAAGAGAAATACAGGCAGAAAATGAAGATTTGACAGAGGAATACATGAAGTCTGGAAATCCGCAGAGAGCATTGGAGCCGTATCGTATCGGAACGAGTTCCTTGCGCCGGCAATGTCAGATCGAACAGTTATATTCGAATGTGCAATGTGTATCGATCCGGGGAAATGTACCGACACGTTTGCGTAAGCTGAGGGACGGAGAATATGATGGAGTGGTGCTTGCGGCTGCCGGATTGCGGCGGTTGAATCTGTTGCAGGAGGAAGACCTGGAATATCATTATTTTGACGTAGAAGATATGCTGCCGGCCGGAGGGCAGGGAATCATCGCCATAGAGGGACGGGAGCAGGATGAGATTACAGAATGTATGAAAAAGATATCTGATTCTGACGCATGGCTGCAATTGAAGACGGAACAGGAAGTCTTACATTTATTAAATGCAGGTTGTCATGAGGCAGTTGGCGTTGCGACGAATTTAACTGCGGATAAGATTGAACTTCACATTATGAAGGAAATGGATGGAACACTCATTTATGTAGATGGCAGGGCATCGCGGTCAGACTATAGCAAACTTGCCGAAGAGCAGGTGCAACAATTATTGCAGAAGTTAAAATCCAGTAATAATTAATAGCGCATAAATGCAATATATTTGTTCAGAGAAAACAGAAAAGCGCATGCAATATGATTTTGAGTGTCGGATAAAGAGGGAATATAACAATACATATTTGATAGAATAGAGCAGATAGAGATTGGAGTATTGCAACATGGGTAAAGTATATTTGGTCGGTGCAGGTCCCGGAGATGCGGGACTGATTACGGTAAAGGGCTTAGAGAAGATACGGCAATGTGATGCCATTGTCTATGACCGGCTTGCCAATGAAGAATTATTGGAGGAGGTTCCGGTATCTTGTGAGAAGATCTATGTGGGAAAGCAGGCAGGTAGTCATTACCGTAAGCAGCAAGAGATTAACAAGATATTAGTGGAGTGTGCCAGACGGCATGAGTATGTGGTGCGTCTGAAGGGCGGGGATTCCTTTGTATTTGGCAGAGGAGGAGAAGAGATAGAAGCATTACAGGCAGAGGGGATTGCCTATGAGGTGATTCCCGGTGTAACATCTGCGATTGCAGTTCCGGAATGTGCAGGAATTCCGGTTACGCATCGTGGAGTGAGCCAGAGTTTTCATGTGATCACCGGACATACGAAGACGTCAACCAATGAGCCGGATTACGATTATGATACGATTGCAAAGATGGAAGGAACGATTGTATTTCTGATGGGATTGTCAAATCTTTCCCAGATTGCAAAGCGGCTGATTGACGCCGGGAAGGAAGCCGGGACACCGGTTGCCGTTATTTCAGATGGAACCACCTGCTATCAGCGAAAGGTAACAGGTACATTGGAAACAATAGCAGGAAAGGTGGAAGAGGCAAAGTTGCCGTCTCCTGCGGTTATCGTGATCGGAGATACGGCAGCATTGTCCTATTGTGATCAGGCGGCATTACCGAAGGTTGGAATCACAGCCTCCGGTCTGTTGTGGCATAAGCTGAAATGCGGTGTGGAAGAATTATCCATGCAGCCGGTGTTGTTATGCGATATGGAAGTGGTGCAGACGAAGGCAATGGAACAGCTTTCAGAGGAAATGCAGCATTTGGCGGAATACGACTGGCTGATGTTCACCAGTCAGAATGCGATCCGGTTGTTCTTTGAACAGATGCGGCAGTTAAAGATTGATATTCGGACGCTCTCCCGGATTCAGATAGCGGTACTTGGAAGCGGAACAGCAGCGAAACTTTCGGAGTATGGATTACAGGCAGACTTTGTACCATCTGCGTATACGATTGATGTATTGGCAAAGGAATTTGTGGAATATGCAAAGTCGGGGACGAAGGTATTGATTCCACGGGCGGTGCAGGGTAATCGGAATCTGGTTACTTATATGGAAGAACAGGGTATACGTTGTACGGATCTTCCAATCTATGATGTGCAGGGCAAATTGACCAAGGATGTCCGTGCTTTGCCGCAGCTTGACTATTTGATTTTTGTCAGTGCATCGGGTGTCACCTCGTTTTTTGAAGGGCTGCGGGAGCAGAATATAATTTTGCCGGACACGGTAAAGATGATCTGTATCGGGCATGTCACAAAGCAGCGGCTACTAGAGGAATGTGGGCGTGCGGATGCGGTAGCATTAGTGAATGATGTGCCGGGTGTTTTACAGGCATTGAATACGCTGTGATTATGGATATAATAGAAAATGGTGAGCAAAGCGCATAGTATTTTGCAAAGTTAATGATATATATTTTGATATAGGAAGGTAACAATTATGATACGAATGAGACGATTACGTGTAAATGATGCAATGAGAAATCTGGTACGGGAGACAACTATCAGTAAGAATGATCTAGTCTATCCGGTATTTGTGACGGAAGGTGTGAATGTGAAGAATCCGGTAGATTCCATGCCGGGCATTTATCAATATTCCATTGACCGGTTTGATGAGGAGCTTGACCGGATCGTAAAGTCCGGCATTCCGGCAATTCTTATATTTGGCATTCCGGAGCATAAGGATGAGAAGGGAAGCGAGGCATATAATGACGAAGGCATTACACAGCGTGCGATTCGTCATATTAAGGAAAAGGCTCCGGAGCTGCTGGTCATTGCAGATGTGTGTCTTTGCGAATATACCTCACACGGACATTGCGGTCTGGTATGCGGACATGAGATCTTAAATGATGAGACTTTGGTACTGCTTGCCAAGATGGCGGTAAGCCTTGCAAAAGCAGGTGCGGATGTGATCGCACCATCCGATATGATGGACGGAAGAGTTGAATATATCAGACAGGCACTGGATGAGAATGGATTCCTGAATACAATGATCATGGCATACAGTGCCAAGTTTGCATCCGGCTACTATTCACCGTTCCGGGATGCGGCGCAGTCAGCCCCGGCATTTGGTGACCGGAGAACTTATCAGATGGACCCGGCGAATGGCAAAGAAGCGGTGCGGGAATGTGAAAATGATATCGAAGAGGGCGCAGATATTATTATGGTCAAGCCGGCACTTGCTTACTTGGATGTGGTAAAAGAGATGTCGTACCGGACGGATTATCCGATCGCAGTCTATAATGTAAGTGGTGAATATTCCATGGTCAAAGCAGCAGCACAGAACGGCTGGATTGATGAAAAGCGTATTGTTATGGAGAACATGATCGCAATGAAGCGCGCAGGTGCAAAGATTATTATAACGTATCATGCGTTAGATGTGGTTAAGTGGCTGGAAGAAGAAGCGTAAGGAGTGACAACAATGACAAGATCAGAGAATATGTTTGAAGAAGCCAAGAAGATTATGCCGGGTGGAGTGAACAGCCCGGTTCGTGCCTATCAGGCAGTACACCGCAGTCCGTTATTTATCGATCATGCAAAGGGATCAAAGATTGTGGATGTAGATGGTAAGGAATATATTGATTATGTATGTTCGTGGGGGCCGGGTATCTTAGGACATGCTGATGACCGGGTGATCAAGGCGGTACAGGATGCTTGTGAGAAAGGTCTTACATTTGGTGCTCCGACAGAGAAAGAGACTATTTTGGCAGAAATGGTACAGGAGATCATGCCATCCATGGAGATGATGCGTCTGGTCAATTCCGGTACAGAAGCGGTCATGAGTGCAATCCGTGTGGCAAGGGGGTACACCGGACGGGATAAGATTGTGAAGTTCCGTGGATGTTATCACGGACATTCCGATGGACTGTTAGTCAAAGCCGGATCGGGTGCACTTACGCAGGCAGTACCGGATTCTTTGGGTGTACCGGCAGATTATACGAAGAATACATTAGTGGCAGAGTATAATGATATCGATTCTGTGAAGCAGTTGTTTGAACAATACGGGAAAGAGATTGCAACTGTAGTTGTGGAGCCGGTAGCTGCGAATATGGGCGTGGTTCCACCAAAGCAGGGATTTTTAGAGGATTTAAGAGAGATTACACAACAGTATGGTGCATTGCTGATCTTTGATGAGGTGATCACAGGCTTCCGGTTATCGCTTGGCGGTGCACAGGAATATTATGGAATTACACCGGATCTGACAACACTTGGTAAGATTATTGGTGGTGGTATGCCGATGGCAGCGTACGGTGGACGCAGAGAGATCATGGAAAAGGTCGCTCCGCTTGGAGGTGTGTATCAGGCAGGTACCTTATCCGGTAATCCGATTGCAACGACAGCAGGAATTACAACACTTCGCATTTTGAAAGAAAATGCAGATCATATCTATCCGCGGATCGCAGAGGCAACCAGACAATTAGCGGATGCGGCACGCGATACATTTGGGGATAGAGTACAGGTAAATCAGGTAGGTTCGCTGATGAGCGTATTCTTTACAAAGGAGCCGGTTGTGGATTATAACAGTGCAACCTCATCCGATACGGAGGCTTATGCCGCATACTTTAATGCGATGTTACAGCAGGGAATCTATTTAGCACCATCGCAGTTTGAGGCAATGTTTGTATCGGCTGTACATTCCAAAGAGGATCTGGCAAGAACGATAGAAGCAATGTCCAATTGCTGATAAGAAAAAGTAATCCTGGAAAAAATGAATTGGGAAGGAATCAGGAGTATGAATATTACAGTTTATCTGGGTGCATTGGAAGGAAATGATCCGGCACTTGCAAAGGCAGTAAAGGAGCTTGGTACATGGATTGGAACAAGTGGTAATTCCCTTGTCTATGGCGGTTCCAAGTCTGGATTGATGGGAGTTGTTGCAGAAAGCGTATTACAGGCAGGTGGGAAAGTTACCGGTGTGGAACCGCAATTTTTCATTGATGCGGAGGTACAGTATGATGGTCTGACCGAGTTGATCGTCACAAAGGATATGACGGAGCGTAAGACAAAGATGATTGAACTTGGAGATGCCTTTATCGCATTTCCGGGTGGCACCGGTACATTAGAGGAGATTGCAGAAGTGATGTCTAAGGTGTCATTGAAACAGTTGGAGGCACCCTGCATTTTCTATAACCTGAATGGGTATTATGACAGTATGAAGGAACTGCTTTCCCATATGATCGCAATGGGTTTGTCAACGAAGGAGCGGCAAGAGGGCATATATTTTGCCGAAACGTTGGAAGAGATCAAGGGGATATTGGATAAGTAAGAAGAGTAAGAGGAGTGGAGCAGATGGATATAGAATACAAAAGACTGACAAAAAAAGAGATTGACACCTTTATTGATATGAGGATCAATCAGCTTAGAGAGGAAGGAGCAAAAGAAGAGATTGATTTGGTTCCTGCACTGAGAGATTATTATACTCGTCATATGGCAGACGGAACATTTGTATCCTGGCTTGCCTTTGATGGAGAACGTATTATTGGAACAAGCGGAATGTCCTTTGTGGAGAAACCGCCATATTTTGGATGCCCGAGTGGAAAAATGGGATTGTTGTCTAGTATGTTTACCAACCCGGCATATAGGAGAAAAGGGATTGCAAGGGAACTGTTATCCCGTGTTGTAAATGATGCCAGCGAATATGGATGTGGAACAATACAGATTACAGCATCGGATATGGGTGTCAAATTATATACCGATTTTGGATTTGTACATAATGGGAATTTCATGCAATATAAACTTTAGTGTAGATTAGAGGAGGGTGATTATGAAAAAGATATTAGTGACAGGCGGAACAACTTTTGTAAGTAAATATGTGGCACAATATTTTGTAAATGCAGGATATGAAGTATTTGTACTTAACAGAAATTCTAAGCCACAAGTTCCGGGCGTAAAATTCATTGAAGGGGATAGGCATAATTTAGGTGGTGTATTAAAGGATATGTTCTTTGATGTTGTCGCTGATATAACGGCTTATAACGAGAATGACATAATTGATCTTGTTAAGGAATTAGGTTTTTTTGAACAATATATCATGATTAGTTCAAGTGCTGTGTATCCGGAGTATGGTGTTCAGCCGTTTTTGGAAGAATCAGAGAAATCCGAAAATAAATTTTGGGGTGCATACGGAACCGATAAAATAGCGGCTGAAAAGGCATTACTTGAGAGAGTGAAAGATGCATATATATTAAGACCGCCTTATTTATATGGACCAATGAATAATGTGTATAGAGAGGCTTTTGTATTTGATTGTGCCTTGGCAGATAGAAAGTTCTATTTACCCAAAGATGGCAGCATGAAATTACAATTCTTCCATGTAAAAGATTTATGCAGTTTGATGGAGGTAATCATGAAAGAAAAGCCTGAAGAACATATTTTAAATGTTGGTAATACTGAAGCGGTATCGATTAAAGATTGGGTAACAAAATGCTATGAGAGCATAGGAAAAATACCGGATTTTGTAAATGTTTACGAGGAGATTGATCAGAGAAATTATTTTAGTTTTTATAACTATGAGTATTATTTAGATGTATCACGTCAAAGCAAAATATATCCAGAAACCATGTCGTTAGAAGAGGGATTGAAAGATACCGTTAAATGGTATTTCGAACATAGCACGGAGGTTAATAAGAAACCTTATTTTGAATACATAGATGAAAATTTAGCAGTAAAATAGCATTACTAAAATTCGTGCAAAACACAAAAATAAGGAATGATACTATGGAGATTAAGAGGATTTCTGCCTTGAAGACATATTCTAAGAAAATATACAATGGACGAACAAGAGAGGAATGGGAAAGAGAACTGGCATCCTTAAAAGACTTTTATGACAAAGATGGAATTGGCATGACGGTTATATGTGGTCGTAGACGGATTGGAAAGTCTACTCTTATTACGAAGTCTGACACTGTAAAAACATGAACTATTAAGAGGAAACGAATGAGAATAATTGTAGATAAAAAGAAATCTGTGGCATTGATTGCCATTTTGATTGTTATTTTGTTTTGGAGTCGCTATTATTTCATGCATAATAAAGGTTATAAAAATGAGGCAATTGAAAAGGGAGATTATATATATCTTAATGGAGTAAAATATTTTGAAACATCAGAATTAGAAAATTATAATATATCTGATGTGGTAATCTGTACATCTGATAATGGGATGAAATTATATGAGATAGAAGAATATCCGGATTATGAATATATTGCCGGCTATCATGCATGGGATGGACGAATCTTAAAAAGAGATGGTGGTAAATAAGAAATACAAATTTTATCTGTGCTTTGAATATATAGACGGAAATTTAGTGGAAGGTTAAATTGAATAAATCTCCAGAGATTATGAAAATAGTGGTGAAAACCACTATTTTTTTGAAGAAACGCACAATTTGATAGAATAAAACTTTGAAGAAATGCACATTTTGATCGATTTTTTGAAAGTTATGCAAAGCTGCTTTCTGATAAATTGCTTGCTAATCTATACTATTTTAAAATTTAAAAATAGTATAGACTATTGAAATAAAAAAGATTTAGCAGTAAAATAACATTACTAAAATTCGTGCAAAACACGAAAATAAGGAGTGGTATTATGGAGATTCAGAGAGATTCCTACCTTGAACAGTTAAAGATAAGAAAAGATAATGGCATGATAAAGGTTATCACAGGTATTAGGAGATGTGGCAAATCATTTCTATTATTTGTGTTGTTTAAAAAATATTTACTGGAAAGTGGTGTAGACAATGACCACATTATTGAGATTGCCTTAGACGGTATTGAAAATGAGGAACTGAGAGATCCAAAGAAGTGTTACCGGTATATTAAAGATGCAATGAAAGATGACCAGAAGTATTATCTGCTCTTGGATGAAGTACAGTTTATGCCCCGTTTTGAGGAAGTGCTGAATAGTTTACTTCGTATCAGTAATATTGATGTATATGTGACGGGAAGCAATTCTAAATTTTTATCAAGTGATATAGTAACAGAATTTAGAGGAAGGGGGGATGAGATAAGAATTTATCCCTTATCATTTGCGGAGTTCTATGCAGCTTTCGATGGAGATTATGATGATGCATGGGAAGAGTATATGATATATGGTGGATTGCCACAGGTGGCACAGTTTTCTGTTGAACGCCAAAAAGCTGAATATTTGAAAAATATTTTTAACAATGTTTACATCAAAGATGTGGTAGAGCGAAACAGGATTCAAAATGTTGCTGAAATAGGGACATTGGTAGATATTCTTGCTTCTGCCATAGGAGCTCCAACCAATCCAACAAAAATAGCAAATACTTTTAAAAGTGAACGAGGCGTCAATTATGGCAATAAGACCATATCTAACCATATAGATTATCTTGTAGAAGCATTTTTGATTTCCAAAGCAGAACGGTATGATATTAAAGGTAGGAAATATGTGGGGGCAAATCTGAAATACTATTTTTCAGATATAGGACTTAGAAATGCCAGATTGAATTTTAGACAGCAGGAGCCTACTCATATTATGGAGAACATTGTTTATAACGAGTTGCTTGTGCGTGGTTACAATGTGGATGTTGGTATTGTAGATGTATTTGCAAAGAATAGTGAAGGAAAGAGAGTTCATAAGCAGTTAGAAGTTGATTTTGTAGTAAACCAGGGCAGTCAGAGATACTATATTCAGGTGGCGTATGATATGACTTCTGAAGAAAAGCAGATACAGGAGCTTAATTCATTTAGAAATATACCAGATTCATTTAAGAAGATTGTTATAGTGAATGGAACCAAAAAGCCGTGGAGAAATGATGAAGGATTTGTAATTATGGGAATGAAGTATTTTTTGCTTAATGTGGATAGTTTGGAATTTTAGCATGGAAAAGCAAATAGTCTATGGAAAAGGGGCTATAAACTTATATGTTTTTTCTACGCATGATACACATTCAGAGTTGTGTGATGCAATAAGAATTGCCAAAGGCTATCGGAAGGAAAAGTGGGGATATTTTCTTAGGGCAGAAAGTTTTTATATCGTCGCAAATCTTTATTGACGGAAATAAAAGGGCATCCGTGATTTTTGCTAATCATTACTTAATATCACATGGACAAGGTTTTTTGGTTGTTCCAGAGGAACATGTACCTGAGTTTAAGCAAAAGTTAGTTGCCTTTTATGAGGGGAAAGATATAGAGGTTATAAGTGGTTTTTTAAAAGAGAAATGTTGGCAGACATTTTGATGAGAGTTTATGAAGTTTGACGCCGTGAACATATGGAAGGGAAATATGATGGAAACAGAAAGACTTATATTAAGAAGATGGACAGACGCAGATGCGGATAGTCTGTTTGAATATGCAAAGAATCCGGCAGTTGGCCCGATTGCAGGCTGGCCGCCGCATAAGAGTATAGAGGAGAGCAAAGAAGTTATCCGCAATGTATTTAATGGAGCAGAATGTTACGCTATATGTGAAAAAGATAATAATACTGCAATTGGAGCGATAGAATTAATGTTAAATGGGCATACCGATATGACGGAACGTGATGATGAATGTGAATTGGGATATTGGATCGGACAACCCTTTTGGGGAAGAGGATATGTACCGGAGGCAGCAGAAATGCTCCTAAGACGTGCATTTCAAGAACTGGGTATGACAACGGTCTGGTGTGGATATTATGATGGAAACCAGAAGTCAAAAAGGGTACAGGAAAAGCTGGGATTTGTATTTCATCATACCTGTAATGAGGTGCCAGTGCCACTTTTAAATGAGGTAAGAATAGGACATACGAGTGTATTGACAAAGAAACAGTGGGAGAGTAAACAGTTTCGTAATTAATGGACAGGGTTTTAGGATGAAATGAAAAATCAATGGAGGGGAATAACTTATGTTAGATTTAGTAGTGAAACATAACGAACTAACAGCAGAACAATTTATCGAATTATGGGAAACGGTATGGGGAGATGACCCATCTCTTGAAATAAGGCTACCGCGATCCCACAGGCTTTAATGGATCGGCAAAAACAATAAAAAAGAAATCGCATAGATACAGGAGCTGTGGTATACTGTGTCTATGCGAATTTATAATAGTCTTGGGACAATGTATTGGAGGTAATGCAATGGAATTTGAACTGCTTGCAGATAGCATTAAGCAAATAAATGATAAAGCAAGTTCAGCAGCAAAAAGTGCTGTAAATCAGCTCATGACATTGCGCAATTGGGCGATTGGTTATTATATAGTTGAATACGAACAAGATGGCAGCGACAGAGCAGAATATGGTTCTCATCTTTTGAAAAATTTGGAAAAGCAAATTGATCAAAAAGGAATGAATTATACACTTTTTAAGGCTTGTAGACAGTTTTATAAAGTATATCCTCAAATTGGTTCGACAGTGTCGAGCGAATTTAAATTACCAGATTTTGGAAAAAGTTCGACGGCGTCGAACGAATTTGTCACAAATCCAGATGTTTTGGTTAATAACTTGTCTTTTTCCCATATTCGAGAAATTATGGTATTAAATGATGCGTTTGAACGATTTTTTTACGAAACAGAGTGTATGAAATGCAACTGGAATGTAAGAGAACTCCGTAGACAGATAAAAACTAACCTTTATGTAAGAGCTGGCATAAGTAAAAAACCAGAGCTTTTATTAAAAAAATCTGTTGATAATGCAAATGGAACAATGTTATCAATAAAAGATCCATTTACGTTTGAATTTTTGGGACTTGATGCAAGGGATGCTGTGTCAGAATCTGATTTGGAACAGGCTCTTATGGATCATTTGCAGGAATTTATGTTAGAACTTGGAGAGGGATTCTGTTTTGAGGCAAGACAAAAGAGAATTATAATAGATGATAAATATTATTTTATTGACCTTGTTTTTTATAACCGTCTTTTACATTGCAATGTTATTATTGAACTTAAGAATGATGAGTTCAAACATGAGGATTTGGGACAGCTTAACGCTTATGTAGGGTATTATAAGAAAAATGAGATGACAGAAGGAGATAATCCGCCAGTAGGAATACTACTTTGTACAGACAAAGGCTCGCAGATGGTAGAATATGCATTATCTGGAATGGATAACCAATTATTTGTTTCAACTTATATGTTACATTTACCTGACAAGAAGAAACTAGAAGAATTTATGTTAAAAGAGATAGAAGAAATGGGAGTGCGGCAATTCTAATCCGGATATTGAGTTGTTGTCTCCAATAGCAAGATTATTGAATATTTCTCTTGATACATTATTGTCTTATCATGAAATGCTTACGAGTGCAGAAATTGAAGAGATTATCAAGAAAATGGATAACATGATTTCAGAAGAAGGTTATGAAAATTTTACATACAGTAATGGTTCTTATACATATCATGATACATATGTAGGCGGGGAACAGTTTGTCGGGGAAGAAGCTATATGGTATGAAGGTAAATCACAGTATGCAATGAATTACGCAGGACGCGTTTTAGATCAGAAGTTCAGTGGTGATTTCTTAAAAGAAGCACTTCGTCAGGCCGATAAAAAGATGCCGTTTAGAGGACCGGAGCATTATCGATCAGGACAGTATATTTATAAGTGTAATGTGGTTGGAGATTTTTGTTGGTTTCAAGGTTATGAAGAAATTTACTGTGATAAGGTATATGAATGTTATTTTCATGGTGGAGTAACAAAGTAAATAATAGTATTTACAATTTCGTTTTAGAAACATAAATCAGTTGTCGACATTTTGCAGACAGCTGATTTTTTACATGATATAGTTATATGGTGTACGAAGTTTGGTACCGTGAACAGTAACCAGCTTTTGACTTTTCCGGAAATTCATGATATTATTGGTTAGTCACAGCTAACCAATAGATAATTATAAAGGAGAAAGCCTTATGACACCAGAAGAATATAAACAACTTTCTATTAAAGAATTTACGCAGGCTGCAAAAATTTATGATAGTGGACACGCAGGAATTTATGAAATGTGCAAGGATGATTATCCTCCGATTTTGGCTGAATTGGAAAAGGAATCATTCCATGATGTTCTTGACTGCGGCTGTGGAACCGGACCGATGTTGCAGCTGCTTCATGAAAAATATCCGGATAAACATTATGTTGGTCTTGATCTTACACCGGAGATGATCCATGTTGCTCAGGCGAAAGAGCTTTCCAACACGGAATTTATTGTAGGTGATAGTGAAAATCTTCCTTTTGACGAAGATTCTTTTGATGCAATTATATGTTCAAATAGTTTTCATCACTATCCGAATCCGCAGAATTTTTTTGACAGTGCTTATCGTGTTTTGCGAAAGGGCGGTCGTCTGATCTTGAGAGACTATACATCATCGAATCTCGGTGTCTGGCTGATGAATCATCTGGAAATGCCTCTGGCAAATCTGGTGGGACATGGAGATGTGAAAATATGTAAGCAGGAAGAATTTATAACTATGGCAGAAAAAGCCGGATTTACAGTATTGAGTATGGAACGGCAGAAAGGTTTTCGTGCACACCTTGTTGCACGAAAATAAGGATGGCACGAAGTGCGACACCGTGAACATCATAAACGTTAGCTACACATTAAAAGATATTAAATATGACATGGGTTAAAATGGATTTTTAGGGAACTTTTTTGTAGTATATAGATGAAAAAGTTCCCTAAATTTTTGTGCAAATAATTAGAGTTCTATGATTAAAATCTAACCATGCGAATAAAATTTGAAAAATATTCGTAAAAGTACTTGACAGGGAGGTTAGTTAGGGCTAACATATATGCGAATGAAATAAAGAAAATGTTCGCATATAGCGAGGAGGAAGCAGAATGTTTATTGAAGGAAAAGACTTAGTAAAAAAATATGGAAAGGGCGAGGCAACGGTGTATGCCTTAGATCATACCGATTTCAGTATGGAAAAGGGAGAGATTGTTGTAATCCTTGGCCCGAGTGGGAGTGGTAAGAGTACACTGTTGAATATACTCGGTGGTCTTGATAAGGTGACAGAAGGAAGCATGATGGTGGATGGAGTGAATCTTGAGAAGATGTCTGCTAAGGAACTTGAAGTATACAGAAGAAATAAGCTGGGATTTATATTTCAGTCATATAATCTGACACCGGATCTCACAGTCAGAGAGAACATTGAGATGACCGCAGAGCTTGTAAAGGAGCCGCTTGATGTAGATACTCTTATGGAAAGTCTTGGACTTTCCAAGTATGAGAAGCATTTTCCAAAGGAGCTTTCCGGTGGTCAGCAGCAGAGGACGGCAATCGCCAGAGCCATGGTGAAGAAGCCGGATATCCTTCTTTGTGATGAGCTTACCGGTGCATTGGACACCAAATCCTCAAAAGATGTTTTGAAGAGAGTGCAGAGTATGAATGATACATACAAGACAACCGTTGTGATCATTACACATAACGTGAATATAGCCAGTATGGCAGATCGTATTATTAAGATCACAGATGGTAAGGTTGTGTCAAATACGAAGAACGCAGACAAGAAAAGAGTAGAGGAGATGGAGTTGTAATATGACGATCAACAAGAGAGCTGGACGCAGCATTAAGAAAAATAAATCATTTTATATTATAAGTATTATCCTTACTGCACTTACATCTATGATCATAGTGGCGGCTGTGTCAACAGGTCATACCCTTACCAGTGTTGTGAGAGATTTTGTAGATGAATATAAGGCAGAGGATGCAGAATTTGTTACATATAAGCCCTTGTCAGAGGAAGATATAGACAAGCTGGAAAAGGAATATGATGTAATCCTTGAGTATAGCGGCTATAAAGATATTCATGTAAAAGGCGGAGATCTGGATGGGGTAACTATCAGAGCATTTGCCATGCCTGAGAAGCTGAATCTGTGTGATGTGAGAGAAGGTCATGAACCGGGAGATGGAGAGGCACTTCTTACACAGGACTTTGCAGATGTTCACAACATAAAAATAGGGGATGAGATCTCCCTTGGAGATGATTCCTATAAGGTATCTGCATACACCACTAAGGCAGATTATATCTATATGCTTCAGACATTTACAGGGTTCATTGATAATGAGAAATTTGCAGCGATCGTTGTAGACCGTCCTGAATATGACCGGATTGATACAGAGGAGACCGGATATTATTCCATAAAGTACAATAAGGACAATTCAAAAGAAGTCCGCGAGAAGTTGAACAGCGATTATATAATTGCAAGTTATATGGCAGTTACAACGAACACCAGAATCTCGATGCCGGTAAATGAGGGAGATGCCGTTACCAACATGGCTACCATGTTTGCACCGGTCATGTTCGTCATTGTTCTTACACTGATTGTCATGGTGCTTGGGAGAAATATAAAGAATGAGCAGTATCTTCTTGGAACATTTATTTCTCTGGGATTTTCGAGAAAACAGATCATAGGACATTATGTAAGATATGGTCTGATTCCGGGTGTGGTTGGAAGTGTACTTGGAGTGCTGGTTTCCATACCGCTTACTAAGGTTTTGTGCAGATTTTACATTGAATATGATTTTGAGACGCTTATATATAAGCCAATCTATGATCTTCCTTCTGTTGTAATTGCTCTTGTGGTACCGACGCTTCTTTATTGTGCGGCGATTGCAATACAGGCAGGAAAGCTTCTTAAGAAAGCACCTGTGGATCTGCTGAGAAATACAGGAAAAGATACAAAAGCCATTAGTATCATGAAGAACAGCCGCGCCAAGACCCAGGTGAAAATGAGAGTGAGAAGTGTAATGGGACATCCGGGAAGAAGTATCGTTACAACTATCGGTGTGGCGATAGCAGCCTTTTGTATCGTTGCCGGACTTGTTATGAGTGATAGTATGGATGCCCTGCTTAACGATGGCCTTACAAGTTCTATTAAATACGAATATCTGTACCGATTAAATACCCTTCAACAGGGCACACCGGATGAGGGAGAGGCGTTGTTCCAGAATTATTATGAAGTGGATGGCAGTACCGTACAGCTTTCTGCACAGGGAATAGAGACAGGTTCCAAGTATTTCCCGGACAAGACAGACAGTGGAGAGAAGTTAGAGCTTGACAAATATTATCTTACAAGTGCAGCGGCAGAGACATTTGGCATGGAGCCGGGAGAGGAATTGATATTTTATAACATTGCTGATCTTAAGGAGCATAAGGTAAAGATCAGTGGAGTTGTAACAGACAATACGCATTGCTACCTGTATACAGGAAGAGACAATGCGACAGAGCTTGCGGGTGTGGATGCCGGTACATACAACTGTATCATAAGCAAGGATGCTCTGACACTTGACAAGGAGCTTGTGGCTAGTGAGACGAAGATGACGGTAACAGCAGATACAATGGATAATCTGATGGGACCTATGAAGGCAATTATTCTGATGATCGAGATCGTGGGAATTGTACTGGGTGTATTTGTACTGTACCTGATCATCAATATGATCGTGTCTGAGACGTCAACTAATATCTCGGTAATGAAGGTGCTTGGTTTCAACCGAAAGGAAATCTCAAACAGAGTACTGAATGTGAATCATGTTCTGGTATGTATCGGATATTTGTTGGGAATACCGATGGCATATACATTTGTCAAGGTAGGATATTCTGATACAATAGAGAATTATGGAATGTTGTTATCACCGGTTGTAACTGTGAAAGCAATCGTGACCGGTTTCCTGCTTACCTGGGTTACATATGAATTGTCCCTCCTTCTTCAAAAGAGAAAAATATCAAGGATTGACATGGTGGAAGCTTTGAAGGAAAATAGTAGAAGCGAATAGTATTTATTTGCGAATACTGTTATTGGAGGAGTCGGATGGCTAAGCGGGTATTTACAGAAGAGGAGAGAGCAGAATATAGAGAGAAAATGCTGGCAGCGGGATTTGATCTGCTGAAGCAGTATGGAATGACACATATGTCGGTTGCGAAAATCACGGAGGCAGCGGGCATAGGTGTCAGTACCTTCTATAATTTCTTTCCGTCAAAAGAGGCTTATGTGTATGAGGTGTTGCAGTACAGGAGAAAGATCATTCCTGATCTGTTAAGGATGGCGCTGAATGGAAAGGAAAAGGTGGGACCTGCCGAGGCAAGAACCTATCTGAAATTCATGATTGACGAGAGTTACAGTGTGTTTCCAAGCCTTTCTCCGGAGGATGAGAAGCGGCTTGCGGAGATGCTTCCGGAGCAGGCGGCACCGAACCAGCAGAAAGAAATGCAGATTGCGAAACAATTCATAGCCATTATGGAGGATGTCCGTCCGGATGCTAATATGACGCTGGTCGCAAATCTCATAAAGATCTATGTACTCGGTGCGGAGGGAAGGGCGATCCTTCATGAGGCAGCATATGAAGAGACTATGGAGCGTATGCGGGATCTGATATTGTATGAGATATTTGGAAGAACGAAGTAGTGGAGGAGAATATAACATGAGCGGAAATATGATAGGATTTATAATATGGGTGATCATTGCACTTATCATTATTGGCATGGGAATGAATGCATGCTTTTCAAAGAAGGAAGTTGCGTTTGGCTTTTGGGCAAATATTAAGCAGTTTCCTGTGAAAGATATAAATGGTTATAATCGTGCTACCGGTAAATTGTTTATTCTTTATGGATTGATCTTAATTGTATTAGGACTGCCCCTATTAAAGGGGCAGAATAATCCGTATATTCTGCTGTCGGTACTCGGAGTGATGATTGAGACGATTGCGATTATGGTAATCTACGGTATGTGCGTTGAGGCGAAATATAAAGAATAATAGAATTCATGTAAAAATCAGCTTGTAATTGAAAAGAGTTGTGCTATAATTATGGGTTAGATGTGACTAACCGTAAAGATAGGGCAGTGTTTCTCTATGGAGGGTGATACGTCACAAAAGATAAGGATAAAGAGGAAGGTACATAGAAGTGACTATTCATGAATTTGGAAAAGAAAATAAGGAAACCATTTTGCTGATTCATCCATCTGTTGTGAAATGGGATTATTTTGAAAATGTGATTCCTTTGTTACAGAAGAATTATCACCTGTTGGTTCCGGCACTTCCTGGTTATGATTTTGATAATGACAGTGATTTTACCAGTGTGGAACAGATAGCATCTGAATTGAATACATGGCTTAAGAAAGAAGGATATCCGGAATTATATGCCGTATATGGTTGTTCAATGGGAGGTTCCATTTCACTGCTGGTAGCATTAGGACAAAAGATTAAGATAAGGCATTGTGTTATTGACGGAGGAATTACACCTTATCAGTTACCATGGATTGCAACCCGTTTTATTGCCTTGAAGGATTATCTTATGATGATGATCGGAAGAGCAGGTGGTGTGGCGTTACTGGAAAAAGCATTTGCGACAGATGATTATTCTAAGGAAGATCTGCAATATGTAGCGGATGTTTTGCGGCATTGTAGTAGCAAGACGATATGGAGAACGTTTGATTCATGTAATAATTATAAAGTTCCAGAACCGGTTCCCAAAGTGGATACGAAGCTTCACTACTGGTATGCAAAAAATGAGGAAAAAGAGAGAAAACAGGATATCAATTATATAAAGAGCAAATTTCCTCAGACGGAGTTTGAAATATTACCGGATTTGGGACATGGAGGACTTGTTTTATTGAAACCAGAATTGTTTGTGGAAATGATTGACAGACTTTAATTAGGAGGTATTAGAAATGATCGTGTTACTGCAAATTGTGTTATATTGTCTTTTATTTATGCTGCTTGTGAAATGTGCAGCAAGAAACAGCGGGCGGAACTGCTTATATTTTTACCCGGATGAATATTTAGCCGAGGCGCAGAAACGTGGGCTTGCCGACATAGAGGAGACGAAGAAGAAAGCAAAAGGATTTATGATACCATTCTGTATCATTATGTTCATTGTTCTGATTCTGTTTATTGCGGTATGGAATCATGTCACAGATTATAAGACAGCATATATTCAGACAGCACTTTTCCTTGTAGTAATGAACTGGTTTGACGGTATTGTAATTGATAGAATCTGGGTAGGACATAGCAAGATCTGGAAGATAGAGGGTATGGAAGGTGTTCCATATGTTCATTCATGGAAAGCAATCATAACGAAACGTAGCATTGCAACGGTATCTTATCTGATCATTGCATTTGCGGTGGCAGGTCTTATTGTGCTGATTGGAAAAATCTGATTTAAATGTGGAATAACATATTGTAAAAGAATTTGTAGAACTGACCAGCATATTTCTTGTAAATTAAAACAAACCATTATTTTGATTGTTTTTTTATACATAAAACAATCAAAATAATGGTTTTTGTTTACAAATATTATATTTTATGATTTAATAAAGAAAAAGTCGGAAATCATAAAACTGGAAGGTGAGTTTATGAAAGAAAGATTATTTGTAACACCAGAATACACAACTGCAAAGGAAATTAAACAGATTCGGAAGGAATTACATTTGACGCAGAAAGAATTTGCAGAATTTATCAATTGTTCCAAGCCGACCGTAGAACGTTGGGAGAGAAGCGAAGAAGTGATTCGTGGGCCAATTGTTCCATTTCTAAAAATGTTGCAAAAATATCCGGAATATGAGCAGGAAGTGAAGGTGCCGGAAAAAGTGTGGCCGCTCAGAATATGGTATATGTATGAGCAGGACGTATGCACTATGATTGATGTGAACGAGTTAGAACGAAAAGTCAAAATAAGGAATTATACAGATAAGGTTATGTTCCGTGCTTTCGGTACGGTAGAAGATCCGGATTATAATGATTATCAGGAGTTTTTAAAATCAAGATGTTTCCCGGAAAGCCGAGATAAGATGAAATTGATATTGAAGGATCTGGGACTGCCATTTTATGATCCGATTATGATTATAGAGAAGACTGAGGGCCGAATGGCAGAAGATGATTTTTGGATTCGCATAGAGAGGTAGATGCATGATAGAATTATTTGAGCAGAATATCCGGACAAATGACCGGCAGTCTTCAAAAGGGAACCAGCTAAAATGGGAGAATGAAGGAATATGGTATAAAGCAGATTATACAGGTTATGAAGGTCTGGCAGAGTATATGATTTCGCATCTTCTGAAAAAGTCAACCCTGGCAGAGAATGAATTTGTATGCTATGATCTGGAAAAAATAAAATACGGTACTGTGATTTATAATGGCGTGAAGAGTAATAATTTTCTAAGTGAGGACTGGCAGATTATTACGCTGGAGCGGTTGTTCAAGAATTTTTTCGGGGAAAGTCTATACAAGACTTTGTATAGAATACCAGAACAGGAGGAACGATTACATTTTTTAGTGCAGCAGGTAGAACGCATGACAGGACTTCAGGAATTTGGCATTTATATGAACAAGTTGTTGACGATTGATGCGTTATTTCTGAATGAAGATCGTCATACACACAATATTGCGGTTCTGATGAATGGGAAAGGGGACTATGCGTATTGTCCGATTTTTGATAATGGGGCAGGATTACTGGCAGATACAACTATGGATTATCCTCTGTCGGGAGATGTTTATACGCTTATGGATAATGTCCAGTCAAAAACAGTATGTAGCGAATTTGATGAACAATTAGAGATTTCGGAAGCCTTATATAAAGCAAACTTAGAATTCAGCTTTACGAAAAAAGATGTAACAGAACTGCTTAAAAATGCAGAGGTATATCCGGAAGAAATCAGAAACCGGGTAGAAACGATTATATTTGCACAGATGCGAAAATATACTTACTTATTTTCGTGAGTGTAAAGAAAAAAAGTGACAGAAATCGGAGTTTGATATGAAACCATAGGGAATTAAAACTTAGTGGAAAAGTGCAGTAAGTTTTAATTTGAGGAGGCAAATCTGTGGGAAAAATTGTAAAAAAGAAATATACTATATTCTTATAGATGAAGTGCAATATGCTATTACAAAAAAGGAACTTGAAAATCCGGAAGATGTTAAGTTATATAATGTTTTGAATGGATTAATGCGTCTTCAAAATGTGGATATCTATGTGACGGGAAGTAATTCGAATTTACTTTCTCAAGATGTAATGACGGCATTCAGGGGCAGAAACGTTCAAGTTCAGGTATTTCCGTTGTCATTTAAAGAATATTATGATTTTGTCGGTGGAGATAAATCGAAGTGTATGAATTGTATGCTCTTTATGGGCGAGGGAATGCCGCAGCTTTTATCATTCAAGCGTGATGAAGAAAAGGTTAAGACCTTTGAAAAATACAAAAGATTTTTTCAAGAAGATTATTATATCAAAGTCGAATGCAAAACCATGGATAGATGAAGATGGTATTGTGCATATTGGCTTGTATGATTTTTTGTTAAATCAGAATTCCTTGGAACTGTAAAGAAACGAATCGGCATTTGTAGAACTGGCACGATACAGATAGCACAATAATTAAAACAATGAATAAAGTTTACGAAGTTTGATACCGTGAACATTTTCTTGTTAATTAAGAAAAACTATGGTATGCTTTAAAACACATTGGTACTTATTCTTAAGGGGGCAGTACTGAAAAGCTTGATAACTTTACAAATTGTTTGACTTTTTGGAAAATTATAAATATAATGAGGAACGAACGAGTAGCAAATCTGCGTAAATCCAGTTTTGCTGCTCTTTTTTTATGCAGAAAAAGGAGGATTAAGTTAAGATGGCAGAAAGTAACAAGATGAAGGAGATGCCGGTCAATAAGCTTATGGTGCAGATGGGGATACCGATGATCTTATCTATGGCATTGCAGGCGGTTTATAACATTGTAGATAGTGCATTTGTTGGAAATATGCGAGTAGGAAGTGAGGCGGCATTGAATGCACTTACACTGGTGTTTCCGGTTCAGATGCTTATGGTCGCAGTTGGAATTGGAACAGGTGTTGGAACAAATGCACTTCTTGCAAGAACACTTGGACAGGGTGACAGGAAAAAGGCTGCTAAAATTGCAGGAAACAGTTTGTTCTTGGGAGTAATTATTTATGTGGCGTGTCTGTTATTTGGAATATTTGGTGTAAAGGCTTATATCGCATCTCAGACGGTTGATCCGGAAGTAATTTCTATGGGAACAGATTATTTAAGAATATGTTGTGTGATTTCATTTGGAATAATTTTCTTTTCCTTATTCGAGAAATTATTGCAGGCAACCGGACGTTCACTATATTCTACAATCGGTCAGATTGTGGGAGCAGTGGTAAATATTATTCTGGATCCGGTCATGATCTATGGTATCGGTCCGGTGCCGGAAATGGGAGTGGCAGGTGCTGCTTATGCTACCGTGGTCGGTCAGGTTGCATCAGCGGTATTGTTATTCATTTTCCATATAAAATACAATAAGGAATTTGAGCATGGTGTAAAATATATGAAACCGGAAGGCAGAATAATCAGGGAAATCTATGCAATTGGACTTCCTGCAATTATTGCACAGGCACTTATGTCTATCATGGTTTATGTTATGAATTTGATTTTGAAATTCAGTCCGTCGGCACAGACGGCATATGGTTTGTTCTATAAGGTACAACAGTTTGTATTGTTTCTTGCATTCGGGCTTAGAGACGCAATCACTCCGATCATTGCATTTGCATATGGAATGGGAAGCAAAAAGAGAATTCGGGATGGAATTAAGTATGGTCTGATCTATACCGCTGCATTAATGATTTTAGGCATTGCAATTACAGAGATTTTCCCCGGAGCTTTTGCAACGTTGTTTAATGCGGGACAGTCAAGAGTATATTTTATTAGTGCAATGAGAGTAATTTCGGTAAGTTTTCTGTTTGCAGGAATCAATGTGGCGTATCAGGGAATCTATCAGGCATTGAATGGAGGCATGGAATCATTGGTTATCTCCTTGTTGAGACAGATTATCATTATCCTGCCACTGGCTGGAATTTTTTCCGTGTTTGTCACAAATGGTCAGATGACAGTTGCACTGATCTGGTGGGCATTTCCAATCACGGAAGTGATTGCATGTTTTGTGGGATATGTATTATTAAAGAGAATCAGAAAAAATGAAGTAGAAGTTTTGAATTGAAAAAGAACTAATATTCACAAAAAACAAGTGCGAATTTTGTGACGGGTTACACGTTTAACCTTTGTAAAAACCCTGTTTCTATAGTACCATATAATCAGAATATCTGATAAAGAAGGGATGAATATGGCACAGAACAGGGTTCGGATTATAGATGTTGCAGATGCATTAGGACTTCCCGTTACCATGCAAAGTATGCTGCAGGCTTCATTTTCCATTATTGACCAGGTAATGATCGGTCAATTAGGAGAAACTGATGAGGCTTACAAAGAGTCAATCAAGATTATGTATGCGGGACTATTTGGTGCAGTAGTTGGTTTTATTGTGTTGATTGGCAGAATCTGATTTTATCAGATATGCTGGAAAAGTATAATATGGTACGAAAACGATGAGATTTTTAACAAAAGGAGATTTTTTATGCAAACAGTATATATAGCAGGTGGCTGTCTCTGGGGAGTGCAGCATTTTTTTGATAAGGCACCAGGAATAATAGAGACAGAAGCGGGAAGAGCCAATGGGCAGACAGACTCTTTGGATGGTGTATATGATGGATATGCAGAATGTGTAAAGGTGACCTTTGATGAGAAGGTTACGACCATTACGAACCTCATGGAGCAGTTGTTTGAGATTATTGATCCGTATAGTCTGAATAAGCAAGGGGTTGATGTTGGAAAGAAGTATAGAACGGGTATATACAGCACTTCCACAAAGCACCTCGACGAGGCAAAAGCATTTATCTGGAATCGGGAAGACTGTGATAAGATCGTTGTGGAGGTATTGCCGCTAACGAATTATGTCAGGAGTGCAGAGGAACATCAACATCATTTGGAAAGACACCCGGAGGATTGCCACATGTGTCATATTCCGGATGCGCTACTGAACAAATATAGATAGCATGAACATGATTGACGGACGTGTGCGAAATTATCTAATACTGTGCCGTCCGTGACAATGTCCTCACGCATTTCACAATCCTTACGCTGTGTAAAGGTGCAATTTTTCTACTTTCCCTATTAACCTACTTTACAAATAGGGAAATAGGTGTTATAATGCACCTAACATGAGGAAAGGATATGAGATACCGTGGAGAGATTACAAGTCAGACGGATTCAGACGGATGTGCTGATTGTTGGTGGTGGCACGGCTGGCTGCTACGCAGCACTGACCATCAGCCGGAATTCGAATCTGTCGGTTTTAATAGCTGAGAAAGCGAATATTAAGAGAAGCGGCTGCCTGGCGGCTGGAGTCAATGCGATTAATGCGTACATAACGAAAGGACATGTTCCGCAGGATTATGTAGATTATGCGACAAAGGATGCAGCCGGAATCGTAAGAGGAGATCTATTGTTGACGGCGGCAGAGCATTTTAATGAAGTGACCGAGGACATGGAACGATTGGGACTGGTGATCCTGAAGGATGAGAATGGTGATTATGTAGCCAGAGGCAATCGGAATATTAAGATCAACGGAGAGAACTTCAAGCCGATTCTTGCGAAAGCGGTCGAAGAGGCAGACCGGGTAGAAGTGCTCAACCATATCAATATTACAGATTTACTGGTAGAGGATAACCGGGTATATGGAGCAGTTGGTTTTTCGGTTGCGGATGAGGCTGCCTATGAGATTCGTGCCAATGCAGTATTGATTGCAACCGGTGGAGCAGCAGGACTATACCGTCCGAACAATCCGGGATTTTCCAGACATAAGATGTGGTATCCGCCATTTAATACCGGGGCGGGATATGCAATGGGAATACGGGCAGGGGCAGAGATGACTTCCTTTGAGATGCGCTTTATTGCATTGCGCTGCAAGGATACGATCGCACCGACCGGAACGATCGCACAGGGTGTTGGAGCCAAACAGGTGAATTCGAGAGGAACCGTGTATGAGAAACATTACGGTCTGACAACGAGTGAGCGTGTATATGGAACGGTTCGGGAGAATCAGTTAGGACATGGACCGTGTTACCTGCAGACAAGTGGAATCACAGAGAAGCAGAATGAAGAATTGCTGAAGGCATATCTTAATATGGCGCCAAGTCAGACACTGCGATGGATTGAGACAGGTAAGATGCCAAAGGAACAGGATGTAGAGATTCAGGGAACGGAACCTTATATTGTGGGTGGACACACTGCAAGCGGATTCTGGATTGATACGAACCGGCAGACAACCATTCATGGCTTGTATGCAGCAGGAGATGTTGCAGGTGGATGTCCGCAGAAGTATGTGACAGGAGCTTTGGCGGAAGGTGAGATTGCAGCGGTAGATATTATAAGAAGATTGGAAGAGAATAAGGAAGGATGGATACCGTCTGCTCCGGCATTGTTACAGGAGAGTGCGAATAGGACCTTATTAGAATATGAGAAGATCCGGGCAACGGAACAGCCTGCATTTACAATAGAGGAATTGGAAGAGGCCATGCAGAAGGTCATGGATGAGTATGCTGGAGGAATCACAACAGGTTACCAGTATAATGAGAATCAGTTGCAGTTGGCAGATGAGAAGATTGATCAGATTATTGCACTCACAGATCATATCGGGGCAAAGGATATGCATGAATTGCTGTTTGTTTACGAATTGAAAGAACGACTGGTTGTCTGTAAGTCGTTGATCGCACATTTACGCGGCAGAAAAGAGACCAGATGGCATGCATTCAATGAGAATCAGGATTATCCGGAGACGGATGAAGCATATTATCGTTATCTCAATTCCAGGATGAGGGATGGTAAGATTGAATTGATCTGGCGCGATATTGTAAAGGAGGGAGAATATGAGCATACGAATTAACAAGGACAAATGCATTGCATGTGGAAGATGTACACAGGTCTGTCCGGGCACGTTGATCTCTCTAAAAGAGGAGAAAGCGAATATGGATTATCCAAGAGACTGCTGGGGTTGTGTATCCTGTGTAAAAGAGTGTCCGGTTGGAGCCATAGAATTCTTCCTGGGTGCAGACATTGGCGGCAATGGAAGCGTGATGAATGTTACTTCGGAGGGCGATATTCTCCATTGGAATATACATAAGACAGATGGAAGTACACAGACAATAGATATCGATCGAAGGAATGCAAACCAATATTAATCGAAGTTAATATTTGGATTATATTTAAGAGAGAATAGGAGTGAAAGAAAATGAGTGGATTATCACATTTAGATGAATTAGAAGCAGAAGCAATCTACATCATCCGGGAGGTCGCAGCGGAATGCGAGAAGCCGGTAATGTTGTATTCGATTGGAAAGGACAGTTCGGTTATGTTGCATTTAGCAATGAAAGCATTTTATCCGGAGAAACCGCCGTTCCCGTTTTTGCATGTGAATACAACCTGGAAGTTTAAGGAAATGATCCAGTTTCGTGATCAGGTTGCAAAGGATTTGGGAATTGAGATGTTAGAGTATATTAACGAAGATGGTGTAAAACGTGGAATCAATCCGTTTGATCACGGTTCAAGCTATACTGACATCATGAAGACGCAGGCATTGAAACAGGCACTTAACAAGTATGGATTTACAGCAGCATTTGGTGGCGGACGACGGGATGAGGAGAAGAGTCGTGCGAAAGAGAGAATCTTCTCCTTCCGTAATGAAGCACATGCCTGGGATCCGAAGAACCAGAGACCGGAGATGTGGAAGTTATATAACACAGAGATCAATAAGGGAGAGAGTATTCGTGTATTTCCAATCTCAAACTGGACGGAGAAAGATATCTGGCAGTACATCAAGAGAGAGAATATCCCGATCGTACCTCTTTATTTTGCGGCAGAACGTCCGGTTGTATACCGCGATGGCAATATCATCATGGTGGATGATGACCGTATGCGTCTGAATCCGGGAGAAGTACCGGAGATGAAAATGGTACGTTTCCGTACATTAGGATGTTATCCATTGTCCGGTGGCGTGGAATCAACCGCAACAACATTGGATGAGATTATCGAAGAGACATTAAGCTCCGTAGAATCAGAGCGTACAAGCCGTGTTATTGATAAAGATGGCGGCGCAGCGAGTATGGAAAAGAGAAAGAGAGAGGGGTACTTCTAAGATGAGTGGATTATTAAAATTTATTACATGCGGAAGCGTGGATGATGGTAAATCAACATTAATTGGACACATTTTATATGATTCCAAATTATTATATGCCGATCAGGAAAAGGCATTGATATTAGATAGTAAAGTAGGTTCCCGTGGTGGCGAGATTGATTATTCGTTATTGTTAGATGGTCTGATGGCAGAGAGAGAACAAGGAATTACGATTGATGTAGCATATCGTTACTTTACAACAGACCACAGAAGTTTTATCGTGGCAGATACACCGGGACATGAGGAATATACGAGAAACATGGCGGTTGGTGCGTCCTTTGCACAGTTGGCGATCGTTATGGTAGATGCTAAGCATGGTGTTTTGGTGCAGACCAGAAGACATGCCAGAATCTGTGCATTAATGGGAATTAAGCATTTTGTATTTGCAGTCAATAAGATGGATCTTGTAGACTACAGCGAAGAACGTTTCAAAGAGATCGAGAAAGATATTGAAGAGTTGTCTAAGGCATTGAATCTGTATGATGTAAAGCTGATTCCGGTTAGTGCAACAGAGGGTGATAATGTAACGACAAAATCAGATAATATGCCATGGTATACCGGAGAGCCATTATTGACATATCTTGAGAATGTAGATGTTTCAGAGAATGAACCAGATGCAATCTTTTATATGCCGGTACAACGTGTATGCCGTCCAAATCATGAGTTTAGAGGATTCCAGGGACAGATTGAGAGCGGAAAAGTTACAGTTGGACAAACAATTACAACTTTACCAAGTAATGAGACTGCTACGGTAAAGGGAATTCTGAATGGTGATAAGGATGTAAAAGAAGCGGTTTCCGGTCAGGCGGTTACGATTCAGTTAGATCGTGAAGTGGATGTAAGCCGCGGATGTGTTCTGACGGATGATCCGGATCTGCCGGTTGCTAAGAATGTTACTACTACACTATTATGGATGGATGATGATAAATTAGCACTCGGAAAGGAATATTTAGTCAAACTCGGAACAAAGAAGATTCCGGGTATTATCAAGAATATTGAATATAAGATTGATGTTAATACTGGAGAACATATCGATACAGAATACATTGAGAAAAATGAGATTGCGGTATGCCAGATTGAATTTGCGCAGGCAATTGTCGTAGATGAATTCCAGAAGAATAAGACATTAGGAGAACTCATTTTGATCGATCGTGTATCCCATATGACATCTGCGTGTGGTGTGGTTGAGAGTGTGAATGCGGAAGGTGAGAATCCATATTTTGAGAAAGATGATATTAAGACGTCCGGATATATCTTTGAAGAATTTTATTTCAATTTGGAGAATGCTTTCCTGTCAAAAGCAAATAATACAGATAAGACATATCATGTAGGAGATAAGGTGCCGGTAGAAGGAGATAGCTTCAAATATCCGGATTACTTTGACATTTTGGCTGTAGATAATAATGCGGTGATTCTGATCCGGAATCAGGAAGTACAGGATATCATTCCATTATCAGAATATCAGTATCAGGGACTTCCTGTGTTAGACGAGAGAGGATTTGCTTTGAAGATACGAAGTGAAGCAGATCTGGATAACTTCTTATATGAGCATGCACATGTGACAGCAGAGACTCGTTTAGATTTCCACAATAAATGGTCCAAATTCGAGACTTATCGAAGGATCGTATGCACCGATAACTTCTGGATGATTTAAGGAGGGATAGCGTGAAGATTTCAACGAAAGGACGATATGCTGTTATATTAATGCTGGATCTTGCAACATATAATACCGGCGAGCCGGTACGGTTGAAAGATATTGCAAAACGTCAGCAGATATCGGAGAAATATTTGGAACAGATCATTTCGTTGCTGAATAAGGCCGGATTTGTTAAGAGTATCCGGGGTCCGCAGGGTGGATATATGCTTAAGAATCCACCTGAGCAATATACGGTTGGTATGATCCTGCGTCAGACAGAAGGAAGCCTTACCCCGGTTAGTATTGATGATGAGACCAGTTATGAACGTCAGTCTGTTACAACAAGAATCTGGACGAAGATGGAGGGTGCTATTAATGAGATTGTAGATGGCATTACCTTGAAGGATCTTGTAGACTGGCAGATGGAACAAGTTGGACAGTACGTTATATAAATGGAATCCCCTTGTATCATTATGCAAGGGGATTCATTCTATATACACGGAAATTCATGCATTGTCATATAATGAAGTATACGAAAGTATGAAAAGGAAGGAATTATTATATGGCACGTTTTACGAATCAGGCGCAATTGCAGTATAGCAACGTGATTGCCAATTCCAACATTGCTGTCGGTGAGATCTTAGAGGTTTTATCGGCAACTAAGACAGCAGTCAGAAACACATATGGACAAAGTGACAACATAACTTATATTGTGAGTATTGTGAATTCCGGAACAGTTGCTTTGAACGGAATTACATTAACCGATAATCTGGGTGAGTATGAATTTAATGTGACAGCATTGGTTCCGCTGACCTATGTATCTAATACAGTGAAGTATTATGTAAATGGGATTTTACAGCCAACTCCAACGGTGGTTACACAGTCACCGCTTGCGATTTCCGGTATCACTATTCCGGCTGGCGGCAATGTAATTTTGGCGTATGAGACGGCAATCAATGAATTTGCACCATTAGGCACGGAATCGGAAATTCGTAACAGAGTAACGATTTCAGGTGGTGGAATCACACCGATTACGGCAGAAGAGACAATTGATGCAAGCAGTGATCCGATTCTCACTATTACCAAATCAGTGAGCCCGGTTCCTGTAACAGAAAATGGAACATTAACTTATACATTTTTGATTCAGAATACCGGAAATGTAGCAGCTACAGAAAGTACAGCAGCATTGATCACGGACACATTTGCTCCGATTCTGTCAAACCTTTCTGTATCATTTAATGGTGCTGCATGGACAGAAGGAGAGAATTACACATATGATGAGACGACGGGCAGGTTTGTTACAGTAGCAGGACAGATTACTGTTCCGGCAGCAACCTATACACAGGATGCAACGACAGGCGCATGGTTTGTAAATCCGGGAGTAAGCACTCTGATTGTAGCAGGAACCGTATAAAAGAATATATAATGTAATCGCCATAATAGATTCTTAGAATGTGTTATGGCGATATTTTTTGTCCTTTTGAAATGAATATGATAGAATGATAACAATTCACGAGCCTGTAAGGGTGAATCGTCGAATGTGATCACGAACTATGCTCATGATATGATGAGATTACAATAAGAATGGGAGCAGAAACATGTATAAGACATATTTATTTGATTTAGATGGAACGATTACCGATCCGGGAATAGGAATTACGGACTCGGTAATGTATGCCCTTTCAAAATTTGGAATTACCGTGGAGGAACGAGCCCAGTTATATCGGTTTATCGGACCGCCGTTGTTCGATTCTTTCCGGGATTTTTATGGATTCGATAAGACGAAGGCAGAACAGGCAGTTTCGTACTATCGGGAATATTACCGGGATAAGGGAATCTATGGCTGCTATGTGTATGGTGGAATAGAAATGTTGTTGCAGAAGCTGAGGGCAAAGGGGTGCTATATTTTATTAGCAACGTCTAAGCCGGAACCATTTGCAAGACAGATTTTAGAACATTTTAACTTAAGTCAATATTTTGATGTGATCGCGGGAAGTGATTTTGAAAATGTACGGAACACGAAAGCCAAAGTAATTGCATATGCACTTTCAACATTTGCACATAATACGGGAAAGACTGTCGAGGAGATTAAGGCATCGGCGGTGATGGTCGGAGATCGCTTTCATGATGTGAAAGGTGCGAAGGAGAATGGAATTCCAACGATTGGGGTAACTTTTGGTTACGGAGCGAAGGAAGAATTAGTAGAGGCTGGTGCAGCGTACATTGCAGTTACACCGCAGGACATTATAGAACCAATGCAGGTGAGGTAGATATATGGAATTAGAGCATATGATTGAGAATATGAAAAAGGCATTAAAGCGGGACAAACTTGTGATCTTTGTCGGGGCGGGTGTCTCAAAGAATTCAGGCATTCCAACCTGGGGACAGATGGTGCGGCAGTTTGCAGAACGTATGGATTATCCGGTGAATCGTCTTTCTACAACGGAATATATTCGGATTCCACAGTATTTTTATGGAATGGATCAGAGTGAACATCATGAGGAATATTATCGCATTTTACAAGAGACTATCTCAATGGACGTGAAACCCAATCTATTAAACGAATTGATTGCGCAAATACATCCTAAACATATTGTTACGACCAATTACGATAAGCTTATGGATGAGGTGGCAGATGGATATGAGATTATTCGGGAGGAGAAAGATTTCTTAAAAACATCTGCCAATCATTACCTTATCAAGATGCATGGGGATATGGATCAGGTGCGACATATTGTATTCAAAGAGGACGATTATTTGCAGTATTCGGAGACACATCGTTTGACAGAAACGTTCTTGAAGTCTCTTCTGATCGATCATGTATTTGTTTTTGTGGGATATTCATTAAATGATTATAATCTCAACACGTTTACAAGCTGGATTGATTATATTGCGCAGGAAATGAACGTTAAAGAACATATGCATAAGAATTACTTTTTATCGAGCAGTAACCATGCAAGCAAACAATATCTGCATCGCTATTATCAGAATAAAGGATTGCAAGTGATCGATCTGTATAATCTTCCGACGGAGTTGGAGCAGAAGATGCAGGAGGTTCCGTTAGAAGAGGAACTGGGACGGCGGACTTATATTGTTCTCCAACAACTAATAAACTGATACCCTTGCACAGCGTAAAGGACGGACGTGCGAAATATTCAGGATGTAGTGTCAGTTGTATAGATGCAACAGTATCACCGCAGGCACATTCGCATTATGGC
>OLPV01000525.1_pt1 | contig 32942 bp, 31 predicted proteins | sample 1671961 | NCBI WGS metagenome assembly OLPV01 (sample SAMEA3136630, study PRJEB25190) | human gut metagenome | biome: human gut; feature: human-associated habitat; material: faeces | place: Austria | collected 2013
TCTTGAAGAAGGCGGGGAGATACGCGATTCGACCGAAGCGCCGCATACGATATGGCGCGGGTGCAACCGGTTTCCGTCAAAGCCGCCGCGCAGGGCGGGTGAGCTCGGCCGCAGCAAGACATCAGCAGCCCCCCTGCGTCGGCATCTAGCGTTGGTCGATCGGGATGTACGGGCGCGGCGTTGCGAACGTGGTCTTGTATGCAGGGCGGATGATGCGCTTAGCTGAATACATCTCCTCAAAGCGATGCGCGGCCCAACCAGCCATGCGGCCGCACGCGAACAGCGGCGTGAACAGATCCTCAGGGATACCCATCATGGTGTAGACGAAACCGGAGTACATATCCACATTGGCGCACATGTCCTTCGTGGTCCCCTTCACGTCATACAAGATTTCGGGCGCCAGGCGCTCCACCGTTTCGAGCAGCTTGAACTCGGCCTCGAACTCGGTACCGGCGGCGAGCTGCGAGGCAAAGTGCTTCAAGATGACAGCGCGCGGGTCGGATTTCGTGTACACGGCATGACCCATTCCGTAAATCAGGCCGCTGCGGTCGTACGCCTCTTTACGAACGATTTTCGTCAGATAATCGGCGACGGCGCCTTCGTCTTCCCAATTCGCGACGTTCTGTTTCATATCGGCATGCATCGCGCGCACCTGATGATTCGCACCGCCGTGCTTGCGGCCCTTAAGCGAACCGATGGCCGCCGCGTAAGCGGAATACGGATCGGTGTCGGCCGAGGAAAGCACGCGCATAGTGAACGTGGAATTGTTGCCGCCGCCGTGCTCGGCGTGCAAGCACAGCATGATGTCGAGCATGCGCGCCTCTTCGGGCGTGAACGAGCGGTCAGGGCGCAACATGGAAAGAATGGTTTCGGCGGTGGACTGACCCGGGGTGAAGGGATGCAAGATGAACGACCCGCCGTAGAACTTCGCCTGTTTGCCGTAATACGAACCAACCATGATGCGCGGCAGGCGCGAGATCAACGACAGCGCCGTGTGAACCTCGTGCTCGGCGGAACGCGATTCGGCGTCGGGGTCGTCCGAATACAGCTGCAAAACGGAACGCGCCAGCACATTCATAATGTCGGGCGGGTTGCTTGACGTCATCAAGCTTGCCGTGAAACCGTCGGGCAACTCACGCTCGAAATCGATCACGTCGATGAAATCGTGCCACTGCTGCTTCGTGGGAAGCTCGCCCATCAGCAGCAAGTACGCGATCTCTTCAAAATTGAAACGATGCGTTGCGGCGTCGTCGCCCAACAGCAGATCGTAGATGTTGTAACCGCGGAAGGTAAGCGATCCCTCGTCGGGGATTTTGACGCCGTCGGAAATCAGATAGCCATGAACGTTGGAGATGTTGGTGACGCCCGCAACCACGCCCGTGCCATCGGCATTGCGCAAGCCGCGCTTGACGTCGAACTGCTGGAAGTAACTTGGGTCGATGGTGTTGATGGACAACAGCTGATCGTACAGCCCGAACTTCTTCTTCTCGCTGGCCTCATCCATGGAAGTCTCCTTCGGTCAGGTGGTTTCGTCGATGATAGACCACATAAGCCCAGCACAAGAGGGCCTTCATGCACGAAACAGACGCTTCATCAAGTTGTAACCAGACTGGGGCTGCACGATCTGTAGGTTCACGGCTGGAGTGCGGTATGATTCGAGCGATGAACATCGACGCTGAGCAGCAAGGGCGTCAGCCAGAACAACGCAACCAATCGGAGGGCGAGATATGGCAACTCTTCAAAATGCGAAAATCGGATTCGTAGGATTCGGCAACATGGCAAGCGCCATGGCCGACGGCTGGATCGCCAGCGGCGAAGTCGACCCTAAAAACATGTGCGCCTGCGCCGGGCGTTTCAACGCATTGAAGGAGCGCTGCTCCACGCGCGGTATGGCCGCATATGAAACGACCGACGAAGTGATCGCGAACGCCGACGTAATCATTGCCGGCGTCAAACCCTACCTTATCGAGAAGGTCTTCTCCGGCAAGGAAGACGCCCTTAGCGGCAAGATCGTCCTTTCCATTGCCTGGACCTGGGACAAGGGAAAATGGGAAGCCCTTCTGCCGGGCACCCACCACATCTCGACGGTGCCTAACATCCCCGTGTCCGTGAACGTAGGCGTCATCGCGGTCGAGAAGCAAAGCACGCTCGATGCCGACGAGGCCACGCTGATCATGGGTCTTCTTGAGCTTTTGGGAACGCCCGTGGAATTGGACGGATCGCTGCTTTGGGTTGGCGGCACCACCGCTTCATGCGCGCCGGCGTTCATCGCCGTCGTCACCGAGGCGCTTGCCGATGCAGCCGTGAAGAACGGCATCCCGCGCGCCGATGCTTACCGCATCGTCAGCGCCATGATCGCGGGAACCGGAAAACTGCAGCTAGAAACGGGAATCCATCCCGCCGCGCTAAAGGACGCCGTGTGCTCGCCGGGCGGCGCAACCATCCGAGGCGTTGCGGCACTTGAAGAAGCGGGCTTGCGCAACGCGCTGATCAAGGCGATTGACGCCACATTGAAATAAACCCGCCCAGCCGAATCAAGGCGGGATCTCAAAAAGACATACCCTGCAAATGAAGATCGGGGCGGCGTACTTCAGTACGCCGCCCCGACTGTTTGACTGTTTACTTGTTCGACTTGTCCAAGCCGGCCTGCAAAACTGCAGCGATGTCGCTATCGGCATTAGTCGAATCGATGATGTCCTGAACCGAAATGCCCGAATACAGCAGGGCGTAGCCTTTCGCCATCACTTTCTGCGTGTAACGAACAGCGGCAACTGCATCGCCGTTGTCACGCTTCTTAGACAGCGGATGGCGCGGCTGCTTATCTTCGGCGCTCAAAGCCTTCGAAATGTCGTAGAGCGAGATCTTCTCGGGCTTCTTCGCAAGCTCGTAGCCGCCGTTCTTGCCCGGGTGAGCTTTCACGATCCCCGCATCACGCAAGCGCAGGCACAGCTGAATCAGATAATCGCGCGGGATGGACATCTGGTCCGCGATTTCTTTAGACGAGCAGACGCGACCTTCGATAGCAAGGTACACGACAGCGCGAAAGCCGTAGTCAGACGACGCTTTGTTCTTCACAGGCGTCTCCTTTTCGTTTCAACCGACACCTTGATCGAGTGGACATCGATCAAGGTAACCTCCCGAAGCTAACCCTCCTACAAAGTTAGCCTCCCCTTATGCGTTCATAATCGCATCAATAACGACGTTGGCAAGTCGCATTTTTTCGAATCACAGCTAAAACAAGCATCCAACACAAGGGAGACCCGAGCAGCAACGCCATCAACAATAACGTGTTCAAACTAAGGTGCGCAAGCAACCGAATTCCAACAAGATCAAACAAGTTTCCAGCAAACCCTTGCCGCACTTCGACGCTCTTTCGGCCTCCAACAAAAGCGACAACGCGAATGCGAAAATGTGCCGACGGGATTTAAACGAAAGCGAGCTAGAACCCAACAAAAAACCACCGTCCTCGTTAACTTTCGCAACGAATCGTCAATCATGTTAGGCACACAGCAGAAAAACATGTTAGCCTATCGATATGAATCGCTCAGAAGACATCCAAGCTGCCAAGCAGCACATCCGCGAGATCGCTCTGCAAAAGCGCGATGCCATTTCGTTTGTCGATCGCCTCGAACGCAGCGCGATCGTCTGCGAACGCATCGGCGAGCTTTTGCGCGACAAGCTCCCGGACATCCTCACCGACGAGGTGATGTCTTCCCCAACGTCCATTCCGACGCCCGAGCTTCCGTTCATGCGCCCTTACAACCCGCCAGAAGAAGCCAAGCGATGGCAAAGCTCTGGCATCGGCACCGAGGCCGCATCCTCGAACACGGACGACCAGCCGCTTGCGTGCAATGCCGGCCAGGAATGGATGTTCGAACCTCAGTCCACGCGCCCCGAAGACGAGAAGCCTGTTCTTGCGCTGTACTCCTCCATGAAAAGCGAGGTAGATCTAAGCGAGTTGGCACACGGGGCATTCGCGCACGAGTGGCGCGTCTGCTTCCCCGCCATGGTGCGCGACCCCGAGAGCCCCAGCGATAAGCGCATGGAGTTCTTCGAGGTTACATGGGCTCAGCTGAAAGCACTTGTCGATTCGTTCCTCTCTCATCAACTTCGCGTCTACACGGTTGAAGAGCTTGAATCGGCAGGATTCCCGCATATCCTTCCCGACCAAATCACAGCCATCGTCGTTCCGCTCGTCGCGTTCGACGACCAGAACAGGCGCTTGGGTTACGGCGGCGGGAATTACGACCGCTACCTGCCAAAACTGAACAAGGGTACCGTCATCATCGGTGCAGCCTTCGACGAACAGCAGGTTGACGCCATTCCCGTTGATCAACACGACTTGCCGCTGGAGAGCATCGTCCACGCATAACAGCGTGCAGCCGGCGTGTATCCAAACACGGGTGCAACACCCATCCAACCAGGGTCAAGCACACGCCAACGCGAAACCAACAACAATCGAACAATGAGGGAACAGGATTGTCATGCAACTCAACGAAATGCAGTTCGACCTGCTGAAGAAACAGCTTTCCAACCTTAAAGAACGTTCGGCTTTCTATGCCGAGAAGTACGCCGATTTCGATCCCGCAACCGTCCAGACCCAGGAAGACTTCGAAAACATCCCCTTCACCGAGAAGTCCGATCTTCGCGAGGCTTACCCCTTGGGGCTTGCCGCCGTCCCCGAAGAAGAGATCGTCCGCATCCATTCCAGCTCGGGCACCACGGGCACGCCCGTCATCATCCCCTACACCCAGAAGGACGTTGACGACTGGGCAACTCTGTTCGCGCGCTGCTACGAAATGGCGGGCGTCACCAACAAGGACCGTATCCAGATCACCCCAGGCTACGGTTTGTGGACCGCAGGCATCGGCTTCCAGGCGGGCGCCGAGCGCATTGGCGCGATGACCGTACCCATGGGTCCGGGCAACACCGAAAAGCAACTGCAGTTCATGTGCGACATGCAAACCACCGTCCTGACTGCAACCTCTTCGTACGCCTTGCTTTTGGCCGAGGAAATCCAAGCCCGCGGCATCCGCGACCAGATCGCCTTGAAGAAGGGCATCATCGGTTCCGAGCGTTGGAGCCAGAAGATGCGCGAGCGCATCAAGAATGAACTGGGCATTCAGATTTACGACATCTACGGCCTGACCGAAGTGTACGGCCCCGGCATCGGCATTAGCTGCGATTATGATCAGGGCATGCATTATTGGGACGATTACATTTACATCGAGATCCTCGATCCCGAAACACTCAAGCCCGTCCCCGACGGCGAATGGGGCGAGATCTGCATCACCACGCTGGTCAAGGAAGGCGCGCCGCTTATCCGTTTCCGCACGCACGACCTATCTCGCATCATTCCGGGCGAATGCCCCTGCGGCTCCAAGTTCCCGCGCTTGGACGTCATTCAGGGCCGCACCGACGACATGATGAAGATCAAGGGCGTGAACGTGTTCCCGCGCCAGATCGAAGAGGTGCTTGGCATGTTCCCTGAGCTTTCCAGCGAGTATCAAATCCGCATCTCGCATGTTGCCGGCCGCGATACCATGCGCATCTACGTCGAAACCGACGGTACACACGACTTCTTGAAGACGGCCGAACGCATAGCAAACGAGGTCAAGAGCAAGGTCGGCTTCACCCCGCTGGTGAAGGTTGTTGAGATCGGCCTTTTGCCTCGCTCCGAGAAGAAATCCAAACGCGTCATCGACGAGAGGTACGACTAGGCCGCGGGCGCGGGCGGCCGAGCGCGCTTCCGCGGAAGCGCAGCGAGAGACGCAGGATCGAACAAGCGAGTTCCTGGGAACGAGCGAGCCGCGCAACCCAAGGGCTTAGGCCGCGAGCGCGAGCTACCGAGCTCCGCAGCCACCTAACCAAGCACAAAAGATTGAAGCCGCCCTATTGGGCGGCTTCAATTGCTTTCAGGTTCAATTCCACGAATCGCGGTTTCACGCAAACCTCGATCGCAGACTTCAAGTCGTCAAGATCCAACGGGATATGCTCCACCGACAGCGCCTTCGCAAGCAGCACGGTGTTAAGGGCTTTGCGGTTGCCAATCTCTTCAAGAATGGCGGCGTCATCAACCTCGACCAGCTTTTCAGGCTGGCCGGCAAAGCGTCCACGCAGCCATGCAAGCACCTGCTCGGCCCGATACGGGTCGTCGCTCAATGCGGCCGTGACCGGCTGAACACCCGTCGTCGCCGTTACCAGCAAGCCATCGGAAGACAGATACGGCAAAACACGCGCGCCCTCAGCAGGTTCGAACGCGATAACCAAATCGGCGGTTCCGCGAGCAATAAGCGGCGCATGAACTTCTTCGCCGTTGTTGCCCATGCGCACGTGAGAAACAACGCTGCCGCCGCGCTGGGCCATGCCGATGGTTTCGGCGGTGCGCACGTGCCAGCCTTTTTCCTGAGCTGCCTGAGCAAGCACCTTGGCCGCAAGAACGGTTCCCTGGCCGCCAACGCCGGTAAGCATGATGTTAAGCATGGGTCTCCTCCTTCACCGCACCGATGGCGTCGAACGGGCAAACCTGCGTGCACAAACCGCATCCGTTGCAGGCACTGGCGTCGACGAACGCCTGGCCGCGACCCTTGCTCTTCGGGCCTTCAGCTGAAGTGTCGAATCCGATGCCCGGGCAACCGATCTCGGTGATGCACACCTTGCAACCCGTGCACTTCAGCGGGTCGATAACCACCGGAGCCGCAGGCTTCACCAACTGAATGCAAGGCGATTCGAACAGAATGGCCGACGGGCCCTCGAACTCGATGGCCTCACGCGCAGCATCGACGGCAGCCTGCTTGTCCAACGGGTTCGCACGAACGATGCACTTGAAGCCGTTTGCGCGAAGCACCGCCTCGATCGAAAGCTTCTCATTCACAGGACCCATTAGGGTAACGCCCGTGCCCGGATGGGGCTGCGCGCCGGTCATGGCGGTGGTTGCGTTATCAAGCACGACCACCGTGATGTCGTGGCCGTTGTAGGCAGCGTTCGAAATGCCCGTGGTGCCACTCGCGAAGAAGGTCGAATCACCAACGAACGCAATGGCCTTCTTTTCGGGGTCGGCAATCGCGAAACCCTGCGCCATGGTGATGCCCGCGCCCATGCACAGACAGGTGTCGACGGCATCAAGCGGCTTGGCGTTCCCGAGGGTGTAGCAGCCGATATCGCCGCAATAGACAGCCGGGGTCTTGCCCAAGGCTTTCTTCACAGCATAGAAGCTTCCACGATGTGGGCAACCAGGGCACAGCACCGGGGGACGAACCGGGAGATCAACCGTATCGACAGGCGCAGAGTCATCGGCAGCAAGCTCGCTCAAACCAAAGAAGCTCAGCAGGCGGGCTTCGATATCCTCGACGTCGTTCTCACCACGCGCACGCGTATCGCCCGTCTGCTTGCCCAAGACGACGTAGCTGGCTTTCGTGCGACCAGCGAAACGAAGCAGCTCGTCTTCGATAACGTAATCGAGTTCCTCAAGAACAAGTATGCGCTCCAAGTCCTGAGCGAATGCCGCAACGCGCTCTGTCGGGAACGGGAAAGGCGTGCCAACCTGCATGAAGCGATACGCCGGCAACTTGACACCAGCTGCGGCGGCCTTCGACTCGATCACGCTTAGCGCCTCAAGCGCGTAAGCCGTGGAAACGCCACCCGCCACAACGCCGATCTTGGCATCGTTTGCGGCGATGGCGGCATCGGTATCGCACTTCGCTAGACCGTTCACGTAAACGGGGTTGAATGCCCCCAACGCCCCGCTAGTAGCGTCAGCAGCGGCAGACATCGAGAAATCATGCGCGATGCGCGGAAGACGATCCTCGATCTCGCCATGCGCTTCGAACGCGCGGCGGGGAAAAATAACCCACTTGCCAGGGTCACGTTGAAAACCGCCGTCGGGAAGAGGACGCGCGAACGTTTCGTCGGCAACATCGAAGAACGCGGATGCGTGGTCGATGCGCGTGGTAGGCCGCACAATGACAGGAGTGGAATAGCGCTCGGACAGATCGAACGCCTCGCGCATCATGGCGAACGCCTGCTCAGGCGTGGCAGGGTCCAAAACAGGAACCTTGGCGAACGCAGCATAGCGGCGCGTGTCCTGCTCGGTTTGCGACGAGATGGGACCGGGGTCGTCGGCAACAAGAAGAACCAAGCCGCCGCGAATACCCACGTAGTTCAGGCACATCAGCGCATCAGAGGCAACGTTCAAGCCCATCTGCTTGCAGGTGAACAAGCAGCGGGCTCCTGCATATGCGGCGCCACCCAAAAGCTCGAGGGCGGCCTTCTCGTTCGTCGACCACTCGACGTACACATCATGCGCCGTTCCCGCAGCATGCAACTTCGCCACCGTCTCGACGATCTCGGACGAAGGGGTTCCCGGATAGCCAGCGACTACGTTGACGCCGGCCTCAAGGGCAGCATGAGCCAAAGCCTCGTTGCCCATCAGCAGTTGCTTCGCCATATGCACCTCTCTCGAAATAATGTAAGCAAATGCGCGGACGCCCAAACGCCCGCGCACCGTCATTCAAAAACCGAAGCTACCTTCGATTATCCGTTTTCCAAGACCTTCTTTTTGTACTTCTCGGTGATCTCCCAAGTAACCTGCTCTCGAGATTTTTCACCAGATGCCATACTCCTTAAGTTCTTGTAGCAGTCACGAGATAATGGCATGTTTTCCACGGCCATGGTCGCCGCAACCTGCTCTATCGCGTGGCTTTGCATTAATCCTCGGCCATCTGACGCTTGAAGTCGATGATCTTCTGCTGCATGGCAGCGTCGCCCGTTCCCAGCATCTGAACAGCCAGGATAGCAGCGTTCTTCGCGCCGTTGATGGCGACGGTGGCACACGGCACGCCCGAAGGCATCTGAACCATGGACAGAAGAGAGTCAAGGCCGCCCAAGTCGGAGGTCTTCATAGGAACACAGATAACAGGGTTGGGGGTGTACGCCGCAACGACGCCGCCCAAATGGGCTGCCTTGCCTGCGGCAGCGATGATCACCTTGATGCCGCGCTCATGCGCAGTGGAAGCCCACTCATGAACCTCAAGCGGCTTGCGGTGCGCGCTGGCAACCTTCACCTCGTACGCAACGCCGAACTCGTCGAGCTGCTGCATGCATGCCTCCATGGTGGGCATATCGGACTTCGAACCCATGATGATGCCGACAACCGGCGTGTTTTCTTTAGCCATCTCTCGTCTTCTCTCCAATTGGGAAATTCCAGAACAAACTAACTTTTTAGAATTATGGCACGAGGTTTCGACAGCATCGGGCAAAAGCGAAAAAGTTCATGCATCGGAATTTAAGAAGAGAAACGAGAGGGTCTGCTTCAAAGCGCACACGACGCAAGCACCCGAACGCCCGAAGAAACCATACGGGCAACGCCGCATGGTACTTCGCACACACCAAGAGCTTTCGAGAAAAACAAAACGGGAGCCCGAAGGCTCCCGATTGTTTATGGTGGTCAGAGGGGGACTTGAACCCTCGGCACGCGGATTTTCAGTCCGCTGCTCTACCAACTGAGCTACCTGACCATATGCACCAATTGCGATGCGAGTTGATAGTTTATCGGAAAGCACTGCATCGGTCAAGCACTAAATGCAGTTTTGTGAACGCGATTTTCCATTCCACCGAAATCCGTCGCTTTGAACCTCATCGCCGCAGTTCACGCAAGAGTTTTCCGATTCTACGCCAAACCAAGTGACCGCCACAGAGGCACGCTGGCCAAGCATGCGATCAGATTGATCACCATGAATGCGATATCGAACGACAGCGTGTCTTCGTGCTCGCACATGTCATGGCCGGTTGCGCGAAGAATCGGAATGAACACGTTGTTAGTGAAACGGAGATGCCAAACGTTCGCAGAAGCGCCGCAAACAAATAACGTGACGAACGGGTTGATGCCCGCAGCTGCCGCAACACCGCCAAGCGCCGCCAGGAAAATGACCTGCGTCGCCGTGGACGAAACAACAACCAAACGAACCAGATACGTCAGGATGCAAACCGCGAACACGTAAACATAGGGATTTGCGACGATCGGGGCGGCAATAGGCTCCATAACGGTTGCCAGCCACGTGGAAATCCCCAGCTTCGTCAAAAGCGACGCCAGCGAAAGGATACCGCCGATCAAGATCAACGTGTCCCACGGCATGCGCTCGGTAACGTCCTTCGTGTCAGCCAGACCGATAACCGCCATGATAGCGAAGATACCTACGCTTACGATTGCGGCGGATAGGCCCACTTTGCTACCGAAGATCCAGCCGATCACAGCAACAGCCAGCAATACGACGGTTGTCTTCTCGGCCTTGGACATAGGGCCCAATTCCTCGAGCTGCTTTGCCGCGAAACCTTTTTCGCCAGTTGACGCAACGGGCTTGCTTTGCACCTTGTTCGCGCCGGAAATGAACAAGATCGCGATGTACGACAGCACGGCAACCACTACGAACCAGATCGCGCAGGCGATGAACCAGCTTGTCCACGTCCAGTTTGCCTGCTGATCGGCGGGGAGCATGCCAATGGTGATCAGGACAGGCGCTGCACCAGTCATGAATGCAAATCCCAAAATGCCCGCAGTCACCCAAACGGCCAGGAACATACCCGTTGCCTGCTTGCTGCTGCGCTCGTAACCAAGGGCCTTGCTAGCAGCCGCCGCGATAGGCGAAAGAATGACGCCCTTGCCGATAAGCGCCGGGATGAAGGGGCGACACGACCAAACCGGTAGCGTAGAAGGCGGTCATCTGACCTCGGTAGGTTTCGGGGAACAAGCGAAGAACCCAAAACGCCAGACGCTTCACCAGGCCCGTTTTCGCGATAACTGTCGAAATACCGAACGCGCCGAACAATACCCAAATGGTGCCGTCGGCAAACGATGAGAACACATCGCCGAACTTCGCCAAGCCGAACACGACATACGCCGTCAAACACGCCAGAAAGGCAGCCCAGTCAGGCACAGCACGAAGAACAAGCCATGCAACGACGCAGACGAAAATGCCGGCATAGATCATCGCCGGTTGAGTCAACCCTTCCGGCGCGGGGATAACGCCGATGATCAGGGCAACGATCATCGGGAGCACTATCTTCAATACTTTTTTCACAGTACCACTCACGAGAAATGGCCTCCTCTGTTTTTTTTTCTCTCCCATGCTGGCATGATTTTAGCAAACTCTAACTTTTATCTTCCGCGCTTCCCTGAACTGTAACTTTTCTTAATCAGCCAATAACAATGGCTCACGTTCAGAAGCATCGCGCAGGCGCTCAGAAGAGGATTCGGCATTATCGCTGAAGCGTTCATTCGGTGCCCATTGCCATTCGGTCACCCATGCCGCCTATGCCTATATATGTCCGCCAGGAAGTATTTCGCGTACAAAAAAGGCGCGACCCGTGAGGGACGCGCCTTCAACAGAAGGGGTCGATTTACATCAGACCAAGCATCTGCCAAACCGGAACGCTTGCGAGGCAACCAATCATGTTGATGACCATGTAAGCGTAGTTGAACGGCATGGTGTCTTCGTGCTCGCACATCTCACCGTTCTGAACACCAAGCAGCGGGATGAACTCGTTGTTGGTGAACTTGAGGTGCCAAACCGCGGTGGAGCAGAGGCAGACGAACAGGGTGACGTACTCGCTGATACCGCAAGCTGCCGCGACGGAACCAAGAGCATGAATGCGTTCGAGGACCACTACAGCAGCCACTCGTCTCGTATTGGCCGTTTCGCTGTCTCAACGCAGGAATTCAAATTCGTTATCGCCGCATACAACCAGGTCACAAACACGCTTGACCCGTGCCGTTACGAATTCGCCGTGAACCTCAGGCAATTCTTCAAGCCTGCAGACGACGTGTATGCGGGTATCAGCGATATCGGGGTCATGTTCGTCATGAAAGAAAACGAGCAGCTTCTTTACGACCGCCTTGAACAGAAGGGGCTTGAATTCCATCCTCTGTTCAAGGCGAACTTCTGGGCCTATCTAGATCGCAATCACCCGCTAGGCGATCGCGAAACCGTCTCGCTGAAAGAACTTTCCGCGTATCCCGAATTCTCGTTCGAGAACTTCCGCCATATGAAAATGACCGGTCGTTCGCAACTTACCACGCCGTCTAACTTGCGCGGGCGCAACACCATCGCACCCGACGATCTTGCGCATCCCGACCTGATCTCGCAGATCGCCGAAATTGATGGGTTTGCACTTTGGGTAAACCTCTTCCCGAATCATGCCCCCTACGAGCGCACGGTCATCGTCCCGCTGAAGGAAGAGAAGTGGATGAAGATCGGCTACGTCATTCAAAAGGGACGCGAGCTCAACGAGGTCGAGCAGTGCTTCGTCGACTTGATGAAGACGTACGACCCCGCACTGCGCAACTAATACCCGCACCCCTCGCAAGCGACAGCGCGAGCACACGAAAATCTCGACTCCAAAGACTTCGAACGCGATGAATGCCTGCTCGGAATCCCTGGACACCGTATAAGCCCAACGCAAACCCTGACCAATGACAAAGCCCAGCCCCGAAAACTCGGGAGCTGGGCTTTTCAGCTCGCTTGTTGAGACTACGCCGCGCGAATCGCCGGCACAGAATCAAACGGAAGCGCAGCGAACGCTAAGCAAAAGCACGGCGCAGCTGTTAGGCACAGGGCTTGCCGGCACCGAACAGAAGCTCGCGCTCCTCGTTCGGCAGAGCCGCGCGAGCCTGATCGCGCAGGTTGTTCACGCCGATGAAAAACTGCCTCATCATGGCAACCACCAGATAGCGGCCCTTCTTGGTAAGCGTAATCTCGAACTCGTTGTCCTTGTCGATGGCGCCGACGGCCTTCATGAACATCATTTCCATCGGCAGACCGTTCTCGACCGTGCAACCGAAATCGCGCTCCCACTGCTTCTTGTCCAGGCGCAGGCCGAACAGCTGCATCAGGAAACGATAACGCATGCGATCATGCAAGTTGAAATCGGTCTTGCCCATCAGAGACATACGGCCGCTCTCGATTGCCTTGTTGTATTCCTTTACCGAGAACGTGTTCACGTACAGGCTGGAACCCAGATACGTGATGCCGCCGGAGCCGATTGCGGGGTACTCCTCGTACTCAACCACGTACTCGTCGATCATCTGATCCTTGGAAGCCGTGGCAGCTGCCGCGGGGGTCAGGGCGCCGTTGTCGTAGTCGAAACGGTTGTACGTCCAGGCGCTGCTGTGCGTGAACAGCGGGTGAATGCCGCCGGTCAGCAGCTCGTCGATAACCTCGTACAGGCGCTGCTCGCGGTTGTAATCAACCTTGCCAACCGTGCGGGCAAGCGAGCGCTCGACGGAAGGCGAAGCCATCAGTGGATAGAACGTGGTCTGCGTCGCGCCCGATTCGACGATCTTTTCGATGTCGTTGATCAGCATTTCCTCGGTCTGAGCCGGGAAGTTGAAGATCATATCGACATTCATCGAGGTGAAGTAGGGCACGGCGGTTTTGATGCGCTCGAGGATCTCTTCAGCGCTGCCGTACTTGTCAAAACGGTCCATCTGCTTAAGCAAACCGTTGTCAAAACTCTGAACGCCAACGCTCAAACGCTGAACGCGGCCCTTCAGCTTGTCCAAGTACTCGGGCGTAAGATGGTTGGGGTTGGTCTCGCTGGAAACCTCTTCGATCGAGAAGTTCTCACGAGCCATATCGATGATGTCGCACAGCTCATCGATCATGATAGTGGGCGTGCCGCCGCCGATGTACAGGCTCTTGAAGTCGTACCCCAAGTCCTTCAGCATCAGCATTTCCTTCTTCATGTTCTTGAAGTAAGGAATGGCACGATCCTCGCTGAACGGGAAACGATTGAACGAACAATACGGGCAGAGACGCTCACAGAAGGGCACATGCATGTACAACATGTACTCCTTACCGGGGGTGGACCCGGGAAGAGCCGTCTCGGTCGTGGGGTTGATTTTCAAGTAGTTTTTCGAGGCCTCACGAACGGCCGTGCTGATCAAACGCTCCGAAATCATCGTTGGCTAATCCTCCGTAGAATTGCCTTCCATTGCCTTCATTGCCTTAAGGCCGATGTCCTGGCGATACTGCTTACCCTCGAAATTAATGAGGTCGCAAGCACGATATGCAAGGTCACGCGCCTCTTCGAACGTATCGCCCATGGCGACGACGTTCAGGACACGGCCGCCAGAAGTAATGAGCTCGCCGTCGGCGTTCACCTTGGTGCCCGCATGGAACACGGTGACGCCATCGAGGTCGTTGGCATCCTCGACGCCAAGAACAACCTTGCCCTTCTCGTAAGCGCGGGGGTAACCCTCGCTAGCAAGAACGACGCCGCAAGCCCACTGATCAGACCACTCAAGCTCGACGTCCTCGGGACGACCTTCCGCAACAGCCATCATGACGTCCACCAGATCGCTCTTCAAACGGGGAAGGACCACCTGGGTTTCCGGATCGCCGAAGCGGGCATTGAACTCAAGCAGCTTCGGACCCTGCGGGGTAAGCATGAAACCACCGTACAGAACACCGCGGTAGTCGTTATCGAACTCCTGAGCGGTAGCTGCAGCCGCACGCTCCATGATGTCGCGCATGGCATTGAGCTGATCGGGGGTAACGATGGGAACAGGCGAGTAAGCACCCATGCCGCCGGTGTTGGGACCCAAGTCGCCGTCGAACGCGCGCTTGTGATCCTGAGCGGTGGACATGCAATGGGCCTTGCCAGCCGAGACGAACGCGAAAAGCGAGCACTCGGGGCCAGTCAGGCACTCCTCGATGACAACGGTGGAACCGGCCTCGCCGAAAGCGCCGGCGAAGCACTCGCGGACGGCATCTTCTGCAGCCTCTTCGCTGTCGGCGACAACGACGCCCTTGCCAGCAGCAAGACCGTCAGCCTTGATGACGATGGGCGCACCGACTTCGCGAACGTACGCCAGGGCAGATTCCTCGTCGGTGAATACACCGTACTTGGCAGTGGGAAGATCGTAGCGCTCCATAAATGCCTTGCTGAAGGCTTTGCTGCCCTCAAGCTGAGCGCCCTGAGCATCGGGGCCGAACACCGCGACGCCGGCTGCGCGCAGAACATCTGCGACGCCCGCGACAAGCGGAGCCTCGGGGCCGATGACAACCAGGTCGATGGCGTTCTGCTGAGCGAACTCCAAAACAGCCTGACCGTCATTGGCATCAAGATCGGGGACGTTCTGAGCGATATCCGACGTGCCGCCGTTGCCGGGAGCAACGTACAGGTTCTGGGTTTTCGGGGACTGCGCAAGCGCCCAAGTGATGACGTGCTCGCGGCCGCCGCCGCCCAAGACCAGGATGTTCATTTAATTAGTCCTCCTCGCGATACCAGCTGCGCATGATGGTCTGATCACGATCGGGGCCGACGGCCACGATGCTGATGCGTGCACCGGTAAGTTTTTCAAGATGCTCAACGTACTTGCGTGCGTTTTCGGGAAGCTCTTCGAAGCTGCGGCAACCCGTGATGTCGACGCCCTTCCAACCAGGCAGTTCTTCGTAGATGGGCTTCGCATGGAACAGGACGCTCTGCTGCATGGGGAAGTAGTCGTAACGCTTGCCGTCGCATTCGTACGCAACGCACACCTTGATGGTGTCGAACGCGGAAAGAACATCGAGCTTGGTAAGCGCGATGTCGGTAAGGCCATTCACCTCAACCGCATAGCGGCCAATGACGGCATCGAACCAACCGCAACGACGCTTGCGGCCAGTGGTTACGCCATACTCGTGACCAACCTGGCAAAGCATCTCGCCAGTCTCGGCTTCCTCGCCCACGCCGCCGTCTTCGGCGAACTTCTGCTCGGTGGGGAAAGGACCGCCACCGACGCGGGTGATATAAGCCTTCTCGATACCAAGCACGCGGTCGATGTGACGCGGGCCGATGCCCGTGCCCGTCACAGCGCCGCCGGCGCAGCAGGAAGAAGAGGTGACGTACGGATATGTACCGTGGTCAACGTCAAGAAGCGTGCCCTGAGCACCTTCGAACAGGATGTTCTTGCCCTCGCGGACGGCACCGTTCAAAAGCTCGGTGGTCTCGACAATATAAGGCTTCAGAATGCGGGCGTAAGGAAGGTACTCCTCGCAGATCTCCTCAACCGTGTAGGTGTGAATGCCGTAGATCTTCTCGAGGATGGGGTTCTTCTGAGAAAGAGCAGTCTGAACCTTCAGACGGAAGATCTTCTCGTCAAGGAGATCCTGCATGCGGATGCCCTTACGAGCGATCTTGTCCTGGTAGCACGGACCAATGCCACGCTTGGTGGTTCCGATCTTGTTTTCGCCAAGGCTCTTCTCGTCGGCACCGTCGAGATCCTTGTGGTACGGCATGATGACATGCGCGTCGCACGAGATCTTCAGTGCCTTGCAGGAAATACCCTCGGCTTCAAGCATTGCCATCTCTTTGATCAGGACGCCGGGATCGATGACCACGCCGTTGCCGATGACAGGCGTGCAGTTCTCATACATGACGCCGGACGGCATAAGATGAAGGGCCAGCTTCGTGTCGCCATGGATGACGGTATGACCCGCATTGTTGCCTCCCTGGTAACGTACGACGAAATCGTAGTCGCGGGAGATCAGGTCGGTTACTTTGCCTTTGCCCTCGTCGCCCCACTGAGCGCCAACGAGTACAGTGTTCATGACATGCGTCCTTTCGCTTAAAAGCGGCAAAATGGATTTAACGAACAGCTTTTGATTATATTACAGATCGATCACCGTGCAGGCTGGGTCGGCCATGCCCATCGCTTCTACCACTTCTTCATGACAGGTGAAGACGATGACTTGGCGCGTGCGCGCAAGCTGGGCCAACGCGCGAGCCGCACCTGCACGACGCTGCGAGTCGAAATTGACCAGGATGTCGTCCGCCAAGATAGGCACCGATTCGCCGACGTTGTCTGCGCACATCAGCAAAGCAATGCGCAACGCCAGGTAAAGCTGCTGGCACGTTCCAAGCGACAGATGCTTGGGATCGCGCTCGTTGCGAGCAGCGTCAGTGGCGACGATCGCGCCTTCCGGCGAAAGAGCGACGCGAATCCACGCACCGTCGGTCATGAGCGACAGAAGCTCACCCGCACGACGGTACACTTCGGGCTGGCTGCGCGACTCCCACTCTTCAACCGCTTTTTCAAGAAGGAAACGCGTCGTCAGCAGATTAGCAAGGTCGGCCTTGCCGTCAGCCATGCGAGTGCGCAGCTCTTGGTAATGCTGCTTCGCTTCGTCGAGCTCGCGCATATCGCGGGCGCGGGCCAACTGCTCGCCCAATTCGCCATAGCGCAAGCCGATCTTTTCAAGCGAGGAAACTAGCTCGTCGCGTTGTGCTGACTTACGGGCAACCACCTTGCCGATAGAGGATTCGTCGAGCGGAGTTGTACGCGTAGCCGACGAAACAAGGTTCGCCCACTCCTCATCGGCGATTTCGCCAACCGAGCGGATCAATCTGTTACGTTGCATGTCCAAATCCGATAAAGAATTCTTCGCGTTCGCCAAACTGATCTCATACGACGCGGCCTGCTGATTACGCAGTTCGTTTTTGGCGCGGAAATCGCGGACTTCGTCAAGAATGGAGCGAGCGACACGGATGGATCCGCCGGCCTGACTGAATCCGTTGCCGGAAAGCCAACGGGCGACCTGCTCGTCAACAGCGTCCTTGGCCGCTTTCGCCTGATCGAGTTTCTTCTGGTCTTGAAGCATCACCCATTGGGTGTCCTGCAAACGCGAGTCAAAGGTCTTCTCATCGCGCTCGGGACGGACAACCAAAAACACGGCTGCAGCCGCCAACACCAAGGCGAATAGAATGAGCGCTGCGCCCAAAACCGAGAAGGAAAGGCTACCGATCACGCGACCCTGCATGAAAACAGGAACACCCAGAACAGCGAAAACAACGGGCAGCGCGATTGAAAGAACGATCTTCAAGGTGCGCTGGTTGTTTCTGCCGGTAGCTTTCGCCTCGTTGCCTTGCAACTCAGTCAGGGCATCATACGCAGCCACAGATGCAGCGTAGTCGCTCTCTGCTGTTTGGAGCGCGTGGTCGGCGCGCACCTGACGTTCCGACAAGTCGTCCATCTTCTCGCGCAAAGCACGCTCTTCGACAGGAGTAAGCTCAAGCAGCTCAGGCTCGAAAGCGTTCGCGACACCATCAGGAGCGATGGCGCGCTGCCGATCATGAGCCTGTTCCTTCAAGTCGGCGAGCTCGTCAAGCAGGATCTCTCGCTGCTCGTCCATTCTTTTCAACTGTGCGCGCTTGCCAACCAAAGCGTCAATCTGCTCGTTGGCGCTAGAGATTCGGCGCGAAAGCTCTTCGCGCTTACCCTCAAGCGCGCGGTACTCGCGCGCCTCCGACTTCAGACGCTCGGTCTCGTCAACCGCACGCTGGATACGCGCGCGGGTCGCCTTCATGTCGTCGGCGATTCGCACGAGAGAATCCGTCGCCGATGCCGCCTTTGACGAATACGCCTGGATTCGATCATTCACATCCGCAAGGGCATATGTCGGACTTGCTTCGGTTCCCGAACCCGCAGTAAGCAAATGAGACGTGATGTCGGTGGTGTTGCGAAGCGACCTCAACTCGTCAGACGTCAGCAAAAACATCGTGCGAAACGTCTCGCGGTCGATGTCGGCCACCACACTCTGATCGCCGATCAAGCCGTCGGCGTTGCGAGTACGAGAAATCACCGTCTCGTTTTCAAGAACAGCTCTCTGAACAGGTGATTCGCCGAATGTTTCACGTGAAGCATCTTCGGCAAGGGAGGAATTGCCTGTTTCAAATGCCCCTTCCGGGCGCGCGGCGAACACCAGCGCGCCTGCACGTTCAGCATAATCGGGCTTGTAGGTGTTTCGATTCGTACGGGCATCTTCCCAACCGAAAAGCAAGCCGCCAACGAACTGCGAGAGGGTGGTCTTACCCGCCTCGTTCTTGCCGAAAACAACGTTCATGCCAGGCGCGAAGGGTCCGACGGTTTTGTTGGAGAACGCACCGAAACTGTCGATACGAGCATATTTCAAGAAGCGTTTCATTTAGACGCCTCCATAAGCAGATCGAGTGCAAAGTCCTCGGCCGCGTTCACGCATCGCTTGGGGTGCTCGATCACGTCAGCAGGAAGATCCAACCCACGCGCCAAGAACTCCTCGGTAAGATAGCGGTTCAACTCAGCAGGGGACTTCCTTGCCTGGTCGGCGATTGCCATCAGCGAAGCGGGGAACAGGCCTTCCTTCGCCAAGGCCTTCTTATCGAACGGCGCTGAGGTTTTGTCGATGATCGCGTCGCAAAAGAAAACAGGGTAGCTCGCGTTCACGTTCTCGCGAATATCCTCGATCACGCGGCCGCGCGAAAGCGTTTCATGCAAGTCGGTCTTGCCGGTAAGTGTGACGCGAACGCACATCTCTTCACACTGAGCCTTGCCGTTCGCGCTGAACATCTCTTTCAAAATGGCCGAGGTGACATCGGCGACTGTCAAGCACTCCGAAACGTCCACCTTCAGCTTTTCCCATACCACGCTTGCTGTAGGGATGAAGCGCAGTTGGGGATCCTTCTTTTCCTCCAAAGTAACCAGGTAGCACCCACGAGAACCATCCTCGTTGATGTCGCGACCCTGTACGTCGCCCGAGAACACCACGCGCGGGTTCTTCAGCGATGGATACGCCTGACGCCTATGAATGTGGCCGCAAGCCCAGTAATCGACGCCGCGGTCAAGCAACGACGCTGGTTTCACCGGTGCCTTGAAATCTTTATCGAGACCCGTATGAATGACGCCCACCATGAACGGAGCTTTGTCAATTGCCTTCAGATCGGCTTCAAACTTTGAGTCAGGTTGGGCATGTGCGCCGCGCGCCGCATCAGCGCCTGCGGTGAATTGACGCTTAAGTGCTAGGACGGCTTCCTCACGCGAGATCCCCTCCGAGATGTCGCAGTCTTCGGGCCATGTCTGGTTGAAGAAGCTGCGACCGCCCAGCAAACACAGCGGCTTGCCATTGCGCGAGTACTCCGCAAACGTCGGCGACTCGGCACCGAACATCACCGTATTCGGCGGGAACTCAACGAAGTCCCTGCTCCACGAGGTATACGGGTCGTGATTGCCCGTTACCAGATACACGGGGATATCGGCCTCATTCAAACGCTGAAGACCCTTGAAGAAGCCCGAGTAGTCGCCGTACGAAGCACGCGCCGTATCGAAGACGTCGCCGGCGATGATAACGAAATCAACCTCGTTGTCTATCGCGGCGTCGATGACGCGGGCGTATGCTTCCATGATCGCGCGCTCAAGGCGTTTCGACCATTCCGGTGAAAGCGATCTTAAGCCGCGGAAGGGCGCACCTATATGAAGGTCCGCCGCATGAATGAATGTCACTTGTTTAGCCATGGCTTCAGTTTAGCGCGTATGAGGCAATCGCGGGGAGACAAGGACAACGTTGGCTGCCCGTCGACGCGCAAAAAGACATCGGGGGCACGTGATGAAGACGCACCCCCAACCAAACAAACGATTGAGATAACTTCCCGGCGGCTGATATGCCCTAGTACGGAACGCGCGAGTCGTCCGCATAATCCATGAAGCGAGTTCTTTCAGGAATGAAGGTAAGTGTGATATCGCGCGTGGCGCCGTTACGGTGCTTTGCAACGATAAGCGTAGCCGTGTTCAAATCAGGGCGTCCATCTCGCTCGGCTTCGGTTTCATCCATGCTTCGGTCGATGAACATGACGATATCGGCGTCCTGCTCGATACTGCCCGATTCACGAAGGTCGGAGAGCATCGGGCGCTTATCGGCGCGCATCTCAACCTGACGAGAAAGCTGTGACAGTGCGATAACGGGCATGTCCATTTCCTTAGCGAGGATCTTAAGGCCACGGGAGATCTCGCCGATCTCGACAGCGCGGTTGCCATCGCCGCGCAACTTCGGCGAAGACATAAGCTGAAGATAGTCGACGACGATAAGGCCGTTGCCCTGAACGTGACGCAACTCGCGGCGAGCCTTGGCGCGTGCCTCAAGAATGGAAAGGCCGGGCGTGTCGTCGATATACATATCAAGCTTTGAAAGCCTGTTGCACGCATCGGCGAGGGCGCCCCAATCAGCGTCGGACAGCTTGCCCGAACCACGAACAGAGGAAAGCGCGACGCCTGATTCCGACGACAGAATACGCTGAACCAGCTGAATGGCGCTCATTTCCAGCGAGAAGAACGCAACCGAAGTGCCGCGCTTTGCAGCGTTGGTTGCAAGGTTCAGGGCAAACGAGGTCTTGCCAACACCAGGTCGAGCCGCAAGAATGACCAGGTCTCCGCCGCGCAGGCCATGGAACAGGCTGTCGACGTCAGTGAAACCCGTAGGAACACCCTGCATGTCGCTTTGATTCTCAGACATGCGCGTGATCTCTTCGAACGCAGAGGTGATAAGCGAATCCATCTTCACGAACGTAGAGGAGATACGCTGCTCAGTTACGTTGAACAAGGTTTTCTCGGCAGTCTCGACAACCTCGGAAAGGTTGTCGGGCGCTTCATAGGCAAGCGCGTTGATCTCGGCCGCGGCGTAGATCAAGTCGCGCAGCACCGACGTGCGCTTCACAATGTCAGCGTGGTTCTGCCAATTGGTAAGCGCGAACGTATTATCAGCCAGCGAAAGAATGTATTCGCGACCACCCACAGCTTCAAGCTGACCTGAAGCAGCAAGCGTGTCGGCAAGCGAGATCTGGTCGATAGGAATGTTGCGCTCGTTCAACCCGTACGCAGCCTCGAAGATGACTCGATGAGCAGGGCGATAAAAGTTGCTGGGCTTCAGTTTGACCAGAATATCCTCAGCAGCCTCGGCGTTCAGCATAAGAGCAGCAAGCACCGATTTCTCCGCCTCAATATTCTGGGGAATCTTGCGCTCATTTGGGGAATTCTGCTGATAGTCGTCATTTCGACGAGCAAACTGCTGATTGTCGTATGGCATGTAATTTTTCCTTCTGATCAGTTCGGATTGCCATGGTAAACCATAGAAAGCCCTGATAGAGCGAAGATTCTATCCCTACATAGGCGCTTAATCGCCATTTCCACCGCCAAAAAAGAAACCCTCCTTGCCCCGTACTTGGGGAAAGGAGGGTTTTCCACGTTTTCCACCGACCTAACGGGGGAAAACTATTTATTCTGCGTCCGCAGTTTCTTCAGATTCGGCAGCGGCCTCGACGACCTCAGCCTCTTCCTCAGCAACTTCCTCGACAACGGGCTTGGCCTCGATGTCAACGACGGAGATCGTGGCGGTAGCCTTGATGTCGCGGTAAAGGTCGATCTCGACCTCATGCTCACCGACGGTCTTGATGGCGCCGGAGATCTTGATGCGACGGCGATCAACCTCGACGTCCTTGACCTCCTTGATAGCGTCAGCGATCATCTGAGCGGTAACGGAGCCGAACAGAGCGCCGTTCTCGCCGACCTTAGCCTTGATGACGACCTTGGCGCCCTCGAGTTGGCCCTTGAGCTCGGTAGCGTTGGCGATACGAACCTCTTCGCGCTTAGCGATGTTCTTACGCTTCTGCTCGAGCTGCTTCAGGTTGCCGGGGGTGGCCAAAACGGCCTTGCCCTGCGAGAGCAGGTAGTTGTTGGCAAAGCCACGAGCAACGTCGATGACGTCGCCTTCGCCGCCTTTGCCCTGAACCTCGGTAAGAAGAATAACCTTCATGTCTCCTCCTTAGCCTAGCGGTTGCGGCGATCGCCACGGCCGCTGATTGCGGGCACCGCGTAGGGCATGAGAGCCATCTCGCGGGCGCGCTTCACAGCGTTAGCGATGTCGCGCTGATGCTGGGTGCAAGCGCCGGTCACGCGACGGGGCTTGATTTTGCCACGATCGGTGACGTACTTGCGCAGCATCTGAGTGTCTTTGTAGTCGACGTATTCTGCCTTATCCTTGCAGAACTGGCAGTACTTACGGCGAGGCTGCTTCGAGTATTCAGCCATGAGTACCTCTTTCAATTCGCTTAAAACGGGATATCCTCGTCGTATACAGACGAAGACGTTTCAATGACGGGGGCCGCAGGTGCGGGAGCGGCGGGGGCGTAGGACTGGTTTCCGTAGCCACCGTTGTTGTAACCGCCTTGCTGGCCGCCATTGCGAGACGACATGAACTCGAGGTCGTCCACGACCACTTCCAGCTTGCTGCGCTTCTGGCCGTCGCGCTCCCACTGGCTCCAGCGGAGCTTGCCCTCGATGGTCACCTTGGTTCCCTTCGAGAGGAAACGAGCGAGGCTTTCAGCACGCGTGCCGAACATGGTGCAATCGACGAAATTGGGATAATCCTCCCACTCACCGGTCTGCTGATTACGACGACGATCGTTGACTGCAACGCCCAGGCTCAGAACGGCCATGCCGCTTGCGGTGGAACGCAGGTCAGGATCGCGCGTAAGATTACCGCTGATGATCACTCGATTGATGCTCATGTCTCTTCCTTCTCTCTACCTTTGCACGTCAAACGCGCTGCTTGAACTTTACTCGCGGTCGGTGCGCTTCACGATCATGTGGCGAACCACGGTGTCGTTAATGCGCAGGATGCGGTCCAGCTCGGCAATGTTGGCAGGATCAGCGTGGAAGTCGACCAGGGTGTAGTCACCCTCCGTCAAACCGTTGATTTCATAAGCGAGTTTGCGCTTGCCCCAAGCATCAACGTTGTCGATAGCACCCTTACCTTCGGTGATGGTGGTTTCGATACGCTTAGCAGCAGCGGCGCGGGATTCCTCGTCGGCAGCAGGGTCGACGAAATACAGCAATTCGTAAGCCTTCATCAGCTCACCTCCTTTGGTCGTAAACGGCCCCGGGCTGGTGAAGGCATAGCCGGGGCAGGAAAAACAGCCTATCTATGGTAACAAAAGCAAATTTCACCGACAAGCCTGCAACCTGCGCGAACACACCGCGTTCACCGTTTCATCATGTGCGATCCAACCCCTAGCTGGCTCACAGCCCAACCGCGATTTCGTTGAAACGAATTATGGGCGACCGACCTTGCAGCCATATCGCCCATAATCACTTCTTTTATTACAAATTTGCCGAAATAATCTAACGCGTTTAGCTATCGAATCTAACAGTAATTACTTTGCGTCGCCCTCGGAAGCGGCCTCTTCTTTTTCCACGAATACCGTCTCATCAAGGACGATGATGTTGGAAGCTTCGCCCTCATCTGCAGCTTCGCTCTGCTCAGAATCTTCTTCGGGCGTTTCAATGGCATGTTGACGAAGGTTTGCCATGAAGTTCGGGGCATGTCCGATATAGATGGGGTCGTCCTCAAAAGTGAACGTACCATCCTCGCCGATGGTGTAAACCAAACCGACTGCGTAGCCAACCTCACCGCCGGGAACGCCGCCTTCGGCGATAATCGCATCGATGGTGCCGGTATCAACCTCGATCTCGCCATCGTAGACGAAGCCGTAAGCGCGGGCGCCAGCAGCATCGCGAACCGTATGAGCGGCCTTTGCATAGCAGCCTTCGACGGTGTCGGAGTCGGCCTCTTCCTCGACAAGCGTGTCGGCCATAACCAGACCGGTACGGGGGACGATACCCTCGCCGGATTCCAGCATCTCGCGCGACTCGTTGATCAGAAACAGCAGGACACTGCTAAGAACCTCGGGCATTTCAGGTGCTGCGGTAGGGGCTGCTTCGACGATCCTATCGGACATGAGGATCTCCTTTCGTCTAGAAACGAAAAACGCCCGCATAGCGGGCGTTAGTCTTGTAACTGGCGGAGGAGGAGGGATTCGAACCCTCGTCACCGGGGATACCGGTGAAACGGTTTTCGAGACCGCCGCATTCAACCACTCTGCCACCCCTCCGCGTGGGGTGAGCCGTCATTCTGACGACTTATCGCTAAAGCCTGGCGCTTTGCGATGTTACCTGTTCTTCAATTAACAACGCTCAACCTTTCGGCTGAGCGAGTGAAATTTCTGGCGGAGAGATGGGGATTCGAACCCCAGATACGCTTTTGGCGCATACACGATTTCCAATCGTGCTCCTTCGGCCAGCTCGGACATCTCTCCGCTTCTACGTAATACCGCGTTTTTCGATTCGCAGCGAGTACGTAGTATATAACAGCTAATACGATGCAACAAGCGAATAATATTCATCCGTACAATTTATCTGCACAGGAATGTCGAAAAGCTTGGACATCATTTCACCTGTAAGAATTTGCTTCTTACTCCCATCTGCGAAAACGCTACCGTCGCGAATCAAAAGCAAGCGATCGATTTCAGGGATGATATCTTCGGGATAATGCGTGACAAGAACTACAGACTTGCCTTGCTGGGCCAAAATCCGCATGCTTCGACGCACGTAGAACATGCCTTCGGGGTCGAGCCCCGTGCAAGGTTCGTCGAAAATCAAAGCATCAGGATCATGCATGAGGGCGCGAGCTATAAGCACGCGGCGAGCCTGGCCCGTAGAAAGCGTCATAACGTCACGCGAAGCCAAATCGTAGATGCCAAGCATCTTCATAGGGGCAATCGCACGCTCACGGGCATCATCAGCCGCCTCCGAAGAAACAGTGACAGGCAAACCGACCGTTCCCGTATAACCGCCGGCAACGATATCGATCGCCGGCAGATGAACGCTGATCTCGCTCTGCATGCTGGACGATACGATTCCCAGCGCACGACGAAGATCGATGAGGGTAGCGCGAGGGTTTCCCCTGAACAGCACCGGCGGAATATCGCGATAGATCGGCATCATCTCACGTGTCATCAGTTTGACGAAGGTTGATTTACCAGCACCGTTCGGGCCAAGAATGGCGATGTTCTCGCCTTCATCAAGCTGAAAGGAATCGACGCTCAAGAGCGTCTTGCCCTGGCGCTTAACTACGGCGTCGGTGATTTTAATAAAAGGAGGTGCCACGATGGCGGTCGTTTCGCCGCAAGCGTCGATCTTGTCGCGATCGGTTGAACCTTGCACTGCGAATGACTCCATGGCGGCACCCGTCTTTCTTTATCGAGTTTATTTAGAAGCAGAGCTATCCTCGGTAGCCTCGCCGTCCTCGGCAGCGGACTCGTCGGAAGAGGCTTCGGCATCAGAGGAATCGGTCGAATCGGCTGCGTACTTGCTCATGTCAACGTTGTACGACAGATCTTTGGGCATGTCGTTGATTACGATATTCGCGTTTTCACGCTGCTCGGCAACCCAATTCTGGAAATCGGTCTGACCTTGGCTGGATTTCAGCATCTGCTTGATGGTGCTTTGGAATTCCGCGGGCAGGGAGTCATAGGTGACGGTTTCCCCGTCTGCAGGCTGGAACACATCGGTGCATTTGATGATGTGGATGCCATACTGGCTGGTGACCAAACCGCTGACCTGGTCCTTCGAAAGGGCAGAAAGCGCGGTGGTGTACTCGGATACGAATGAGCTGAGCTTATCCCAGCCAACGTTACCGCCATCGCTTGCGCTACCGGTATCGGTGGAGTACTGCTTTGCAGCATCCTCGAAGGAGATCTCACCGCTGTTGATCTGATCAAGAACCTTCTGAGCGGTCTCGGTGTCGGTTGAGGCGAAAAGGATGTGCGAGGACTTCTTCGCGCCCTTGAAGTAAGACGAATACATGGTCGCGTAAGAGCTCAAGGTGTCAGCGCTCAGGGAATCGTCGGTGACAGCGTCGGCGAACGTCTGAGTGAGCTTCTGGGTGATGAGCGACTCCTTGATGCGCTCGCGATAAGTTTTCTCGGAGAAACCGGCATCCTTCAAGGCGCTCTGCCAGGCATCGTCGCTGGAGTAGTTTGCCTTCATCTGATTGACGTACTGGTCAACTTCGCTGTCCTCGACAGTGACACCCTTGTCGGCGGCACCCTGCTCAGCCAAAGCCTGATCGATATAGGAATCGATCATCTGGCTGCGAACCGATTCGGGGGTCATGCCGTTCTGAGCGAGGAACTTGCCCCAGGAATCCTCATCCTCAAGACCGTAGTTTGCGCGAACTGCTTCGACTGAAGCGGTCACGTCGGACTCGAGGATCTTGGTATCGTTAACGGTTGCCGCAACTTTATCGCCCGAAGCGGAACCTGAACATGCCGCAAGGCCAAGGCAACAAGCGAACGCGAATGCGCCGGCAACAACAGCAGAAGCGATCTTGGAGGATTTCATACAGGCATGTTCCTTCGTTTGAATGTTTGAAGTACGTTTCCGAACCAAGTTACGCGGATTTAAACGCAATACCGCGACTGTTTCGCTGTGGATTTTCGCACACTGGCTGATGCTGGTTTCCCTTTGCACAATATGGCTACACTCGATTCATAACAAACGAATCGGCAAGTGATGCACGGTGGACTCCATGCCTGAAACAGCGTGCAGATCGACGCATTCCTGATGCGCGAGCCGCCGTCAGGTCGATGCGTCCACCGTGCATAAACGCGCGCCTGATCGAACAACCGCCTGTCTAATCCGTGCATGAAAAAGCCGCGCACCCGTTGGGCACGCGGCTGATTTTCGTTCAATCGGTGATGGATTCTGATGGAACCCAACAACGCCGATTACTTCTTGTTGGCCTTACGACGATCGGTTGCCGACAGCAAGCGCTTGCGCATGCGGATCGACTGGGGAGTAACCTCGACCAACTCGTCGTCCTCGATATACTCGAGAGCCTCTTCCAGCGTGAAGGTACGCGGCGGGGTAAGCTGAATGGCCTTGTCTGCGGTCGACGAGCGCTGGTTGCCCAGATTCTTGGTCTTCTCGACGTTAACGACCATATCGCCTTCCTTGGCAGACTCGCCGACGATCATGCCTTCGTAGCACTCGTCGCCAGGACCAACGAACAGACGACCGCGTTCCTGAAGCGTATCAAGAGCGTAAGCAACGGCCTTGCCAGTGGACATCGCGATCATGCCGCCGTTCTTGCGACCGATCATCTCGCCGGAGTACGGACCGTACTCGCGGAAGTGGTGGAACAGGATAGCCTCACCGTGCGTGGCGTTCAGGATGCGGGTCTTCAAGCCCATCGTGCCACGGGACGGAATGCTGAACACGAGGTGGGTGGTGTTCTCGTCGGACGCCATGTCCTCCATGATGCCGCCAGCGGTACCCATAACCTCGATGGCCTTGCCCGAATAATCGTTGGGAACGTCAACGGTGGCTTCCTCAATAGGCTCAAGCTTCTGGCCGTTCTCGTCGATCTTGTAAACAACCTGCGGACGACCGACCTGAAATTCAAAGCCCTCACGGCGCATGGTTTCCATGAGAACAGACAGATGAAGAACGCCGCGGCCCGCTACGCGGACACCGGACTTATCCTCGGTTTCCTCGATGCGCATTGAGATGTTGCTCTCCTTCTCGCGCATGAGACGTTCTTTCAGCTGACGAGCACCGACGATGTCACCCTCGCGACCGACAAGCGGGCTGGTGGAAGCCTCGAAAACGACGGCCATGGTGGGCTCTTCAACAGCGATGGGCTTCATCTCGACGGGATTCTCGGGATCGGTGATGACATCTCCGATGTCGGCGTCTTCGACACCGATAACAGCAACGATGTCGCCGGCGGAAGCCTCGGGAACCTCAACCTTGCCAAGCTTGTCGAAAGTGTAGACCTTGCGGATCTGGGCGGTGTACGGCTCGGCGTCGGGCCTTACAACCAAAACCTGCTGCTTTTCGCGAATCGTGCCGCTATGAAGGCGACCGACGCCGATACGGCCCTCGTAGCTGCTGTGGTCGACAGTGCAAACCTGAAGAGCGACCGGGCCCTCGGGATCGACATCAGGAGCGGGGATTTCCTTGAGAATAGTGTCAAGCAACGGAACCATGTCCATGTTGCCGTCGTTGGCCTCGTAACGGGCATAGCCGTTAACGGCAGAAGCGTAGATGACGGGGAAGTCAAGCTGCTCGTCGGAAGCGCCAAGCTCGACCATCAGATCGAACACCTTGTCGACGGCGCCTTCAGGGTCGGCGTTGGGGCGGTCGATCTTGTTAACGACGACGACGATGCGCAAGCCGCATTCCAAAGCATGGGACAGAACGAAACGCGTCTGAGGCTTGGGGCCCTCGTAAGCATCAACGATGAGCAGTGCGCCATCGGCCATGTTCAGAACGCGCTCGACCTCGCCGCCGAAGTCGGCATGGCCAGGGGTATCGATCACGTTGATCTTCACGCCCTTGTAAGAAATGGCGATGTTCTTGGAAAGGATAGTGATGCCGCGCTCACGTTCCTGATCGTTCGAGTCCAGAACGCGTTCCTGGACTTCCTGATTCTCACGGAATACGTGAGAGGCCCACAGAAGACGGTCAACCAGGGTGGTTTTGCCGTGGTCAACGTGGGCGATGATTGCAACGTTGCGCAAATTCTCTTGCTTCACTCTTGCTTCTTCCCTTCGATGTTTTGACTTAGCCGCGCGCCTTAAGCCATCTCGTTCTCGATGGCGGCCTTCTCTTTTTTGATCGAATCGAGATTCTCGTTAATGGTGTTGATGGTCTTTTGCGAGGATATCACCTGAACCACCCCCCACACCGCCGCAGCCGATGCGATGGCTGCGATAGCTGGAATTCTCCGCAAAGCAAGGCACAGCGCAGCACCCGCAAGAAACATGATCGCGCCGTTCCTGCGCTCGTCGCTTGCGTAATCTCGCTGCTTGATAAGCTGCGTGCGGGCAGCGGCCAAACCGGCAAGCTGGGCCTCGCGAATGGAATCGTAGGCGTTCGACGAACGGGATGATTTTGACGAAGCCGTGCCAGACGATGCCGACTTTCCTGTCAGGCAGTCGTAAGCCTCCTGCAAGTTTTTGAACTGCTCGGTCGCACGTTCTTGCAGCTTTTTGTTGGACGCGAATCTGTCGGGATGCAATATTTGGGCGGTTTCACGATAGGCAGCTTTGATTTCGTCCGGGGTTGCATCTTCCCCCAGGCCAAGCATGCGCAGCGCTTCCGATCGCTTCATGATCCCTCGTTTCACCTCGATGATTCCTGAAATCCTATCACGGCTAGCCAGACGTAATGATCAATCCTTGTTGGATACGCGAAATCATCTGTTGGATTCGTGGTGTGGAACGGGAGCAAACCGCTGTTGTGTTCTTGTCAGAACCTCCAAAATTCAAACCTATTCGGTGTCAAGTGGTAATCCTATGCTTTCCGTTGGAAAGTGCAGATAAATTGGCAGGCGGATTTTCAGCGCGGTACCATTTTGCATTGGTATCAAAACTCATCACAAGGGGAGAGAACTCGTGATCAGTGAACGCATGCTCACCACTATCGTTAAGAACATCGCGAATGGGCATTTGGTAATCAATCCCACCAGCGAAACGCATTTGCCAGAACCTAAAGACGGCGAGAAGTACATGCTGTATTTGCACGTTCCGTTCTGTGAGGTTCTTTGTCCTTACTGCAGCTTCAACCGATACAAGATGCGCGAGGACGTTGCCCGCCGCTATTTCGAGAACATGCGCAAGGAAATGCTCATGTTGGTCGACCTTGGCTACGACTTCGAAACGCTGTATTTCGGCGGCGGCACGCCCACCATCCTGCTTGACGAGCTGTGCAAGACCATCGACCTTGCGCGCGACAAGTTCCCGTCAGTCAACGAGGTGGCGGTTGAAACCAACCCCAATCACCTCACCCAGCCGTGGCTTTCCGAGCTGAAGGGCCGCGTGCAGCGCATGTCCGTTGGCGTTCAAAGCTTCGACGACAATCTGCTTAAGCAGATGGATCGATACAACAAGTACGGCAGCGGCGCCCAGATCATGGAGCGCATCGGAGAGGCTCTTCCTTATTTCGACTCTTTGAACGTCGATATGATCTTCAATTTCCCCTCTCAAACTGAGGAAATCCTCGCGCGCGACATCGAGATGATCAAAAAATGCGGCTGCCGCCAAACCACGTTCTCGCCGCTTTACGTCTCGTCATGCACAACGAAGAAGATGGCAGAGAAGCTTGGCAAGATGGACTACAACCGCGAGTTCGGAATGTATAAGATGCTCGACGAAGGGCTGACAGGCGGTCAGAACCCGGCCTTCAAGCGCGAAACCGTTTGGACCTTCAACCGACTGAACGAAAACGGCATTCAAGACATCGAGCTTCCAGCCGAAGAAGTGCAGACCTCGTATGACGAGTACCCCAGCATCGGCAGCGGATCCATCTCGCACCTCAACGGCGGCGTGTATGTGAACACGTTCAGCCTTGAGGAGTACAACAAGACCATCGAGAGCGGGCGCATGTCCATCATGGGCAAAATGGCGCTTTCACCTCGCGACCACATGCGTTACTGCTTCCTTTTGGGGTTGTACACTCTTCGCTTCGACAAGCAGAAGTTCAAGGACCTGTTCGGCAAGAGCATCGAGAGCGCACTTCCCATCGAGATGGCATTCATGCGCGCGAACCACGCCTTCGCCGTCGACGATGCTGATTGCTTGATCCCCTCGGAAAAAGGCCGCTACCTGACGTTGGTTATGTACCGCCAATTCCTCAGCGGTATGAACAACTTGCGCGACCAAGCCCGTAAGGCACTTGACGGCCCAGAACGCGAGCTAGCGTTTGAAGACGGTGCTCGTATCCAGTTGGATTAATCTTTGCGCTTAGATCGCATTTCAGAGCTGATGAAGCGGGCCCTTTCGTCTGGTTGGCGAAAGGGCCCGAACTTTTAACGATATCTGTCCGTCGTTTATTTCTTATCTTCCCAAAGTTTCAGGTTATTGTCGCTGGCAAACTTCTCGACGGTCGTGTCCATACCGGCTTTGTGAGCAGTCTCATAATCAGTCGTGAACTCCGCACCCTCAAGGAAGGCCTTAACTGCCGCGTCATCAAGCGTCGTCTCATACAGAGTCACCTCAGCGTACAGACCGTCGGCGATGTCAGTGTACATAACCACACTGGGCTGCTTGTTCCACGTGAAATCAAGCGTCTTCCAGGTGTACTTGCCAAGCTTCACGTCCTGACCGGCCGTGTACTTGTCCTTGGCAGCCTTCTTGTCGAACTGCTCCTGGGCAGTACCATCGTCAATCTCGACGTCAACAAGCTTGTTGGAGTTCTCGATGTTACGGAACTCAACGATGTTCAGCGGGGACTCCTTGCCATTGGGACCCCACATTGCATAGCCTTCAGGCATCTCGGCCTTGAACATGTAGAAATCCGTGACCTTGCTTGCGGCCGAAGCTGCAGAAGAAGCAGCGGAAGAAGCGCTACCGCTTGATGAGGTGCTTCCGCTTGCTGCAGCCTGACCACCGCCACCACATGCGGTAAGTCCGAAACAAAGAGCAAATGCCGAGGCCGCGATCATGATGGTCTTAGTAATAGATTTCATGCGCTCCACTCCTTTTCTCATGTGTTCTTCCCGATATATGCAGACCTCATCATGCAAGCATGTTCGGTCTACATATTCTCGATTGGCACCGCTCATTGCTTACGCACATTATATCATGATAAGCAGGAATTTTTTGGTGTTTGGCGAAATGTAAGGCAGATGTAAGGTGGAGAGAATGCTGACGCAAGGCTGGTATTGTATCATCAATCCATGAAAGGAGAGATTACTATGAACTATATGATCACGACAGAGCAGCTGACAAAAAAATACAGATCTTTTGTTGCTGTCAATGAAGTTTCCCTTCATATTCGGAAAGGAAGCATTTATGGCTTTCTTGGTCCGAATGGAGCAGGAAAATCTACTATTATGAAAATGCTCTTAGGACTGACAGCTCCCACGAAGGGCAGTTTTAGCATCGACGGGAAACAGTTTCCGGCTGACCGCATTTCCATTTTGAAGGAAACAGGCTCATTTATTGAGTCTCCTTCTTTTTATGCAAATCTGACAGGCAGGGAAAATCTTGATATCATCCGCCGCATTTTAGGGCTGCCCAAAAGTGCAGTTGCGGACGCATTGGAACTGGTTGGCCTTTCAGAATTTGAGGATCGTCTTGCCAGGAAATATTCCCTTGGGATGAAGCAAAGGTTAGGGCTTGCCGGGGCGTTGATCGGCAGACCGCCTGTTTTGATATTGGATGAACCGACAAGCCAGTTGGATCCGATCGCAGCTTCTGACTTTATCAATACACTGCGAAAAATCAACAAGGAACTTGGCCTGACCATCATTATGACA